>Ga0210388_10000076_pt1 | contig 133994 bp, 121 predicted proteins | sample IncBWC19OmetaG_FD_155485 | JGI IMG/M metagenome (GOLD analysis project Ga0210388, IMG submission 155485) | Forest soil microbial communities from Barre Woods Harvard Forest LTER site, Petersham, Massachusetts, United States - Inc-BW-C-19-O ... | reverse complement strand
GGCAACCGCCCAAAGGCCTTCTTGAACTTCCGCATTCGACCCCCTCCATAATCCGGGAGTCATCTTCAGAATCCGTCTTGCCTTCCAATGCAATAGCCGGTGAAAACCCATATGCGATTCCCCTGCCCGCAAGCGGGAGAGGTGGCGCCGAGCACGTGGCTGCAGGTGATTCTAAATTCATAGATGGCGCTACGCCTCCAGGTGACGCCCGGGAAACATCTGCCGGACCAGGCCACCGACACTTCCGAACAGCACCGAAGCGACATAAAGCCCCGCCGCCACCAGGATGATCGCAGGCCCCGAGGGCACCTTGGTCTGGAACGACAGCACCAGCCCCGCATAGCCCGAGACGACGGCGCTTGCGACCGCGATGCAGATCATGCCGGTGATGTCGCGCGACCAGAATCTCGCGATGCCGGCGGGCAATATCATCAGCCCGACCGCAAGGAGTGTGCCGAGTGCCTGAAAGCCGTTGACGAGGTTGATGACGACGAGCGCGAGAAACAGCAGATGCGACGGCGCGCCGGCGCGGCTCACGGTGCGCAGGAATACAGGATCGACGCTCTCGATCACCAGCGGGCGAAAGATCACCGCCAGCACCAATAGCGTGATGGTGGCGTTGGCCGCGATCACCAGCAGCGTCGCATCGTCCATCGCCAGGATGTTGCCGAACAGCACGTGCAGCAGATCGATGTTGGTGCCCTTGATCGAGACGATGGTGACGCCGAGCGCCAGCGACACCAGGTAGAAGGTGGCAAGCGAAGCGTCCTCCTTCAGCCCGGTCGAGCGCGATACGGCACCGGCGAGAATCGCCACCGCAAAGCCCGCGATCAATCCGCCCGATGTCATCGCGAACAGATTGAGGCCGGACACGAGGAAGCCGATCGCAGCGCCCGGCAGGATCGCATGCGCCATCGCGTCGCCGACCAGGCTCATCCGCCGCAGCATCAGGAACACCCCGATCGGCGCGCCGCCGAGCGCCAGCGCGATCACGGCGGCGAGCGCGCGGCGCATGAATTCGAATTCGGTGAAGGGCGCGATCAGCGCGTCGTACATCATCAGGCGGCCTGTGACGGCAGGTCGTCGACGGCGCAGGCCTCGGCAGTCTCGTCGAAGGCCTCGCACATCCGCCGGGCCTCGAGCAGATTTTCCGCGGTCAATACTTCGGCGGTGGCGCCCCAGGCCACCGGCGTCCGCGCCAGCAGCAGGGTTTCCGGAAAATTCGCGCGCACCAGATCCATGTCGTGCAGCGCTGCCAGCACCGTGCGTTTCTCGGCGTGCCAGCGCCGCACCAGATCAAGCAGATCGGCCGAGGTTTTTGCGTCGATGGCGTTGAAGGGCTCGTCCAGCACGATCAGGCGCGCGTCCTGCAACAGCACGCGGGCAAACAGCATGCGCTGCATCTGCCCGCCGGACAGCGTGCCGATGGCGCGATTCTCGAACCCGTTGAGGCCGACGGAAGCGAGCGCGTTGGCGATCCTGTCGCGCGCACCTCTGCTCATGCCGCCGAAGAAGCCGACACTGCGCCACAGCCCGGTGCCGACGAAATCGTAGACCGAAATCGGAAAGCTGCGGTCGATATCGACCGTCTGCGGCAAATAGGCGATATCCCTGATATCGAGACCGCCGGTTTCGATCGCGCCCGAAAGCGGCTTCAGGATGCCGACCAGCCCGCGAAACAGCGTCGACTTGCCGGCGCCATTGGGCCCGACCACCGCCAGCAGCGCGCCGGACGCCACCTCGCCGTCGAGGTGATGCACGGCCGGATGCCGATCATAGCCCAGCGTGACGTCGCGGAATTTGATCTGCGCGGCCATGCTCATCTCATCGAAAGCCACACGATGCCCCACAAGACGGCGGAGACCGCGACCGCAGCGGCGAACCGCGCCACCACGGTCATGCGCAGGATCGACCACGGCGCGGCCTGCGCCGGATGCGGTGACGCGAGGCCGTGGCTATGGACATGCACGTGGCCATGGGGGTGGCCGTGATCGTGGCTGTGGGAGTGGGGACCATCCATCGAAAAATGTTATATTATAACATTACGGATGTCTACCAATGCGGGCGCTGCGGGCCGGGGCGACAGGCGGTGTGGCGAACACTGTCACTGCCGTGCATCTCGCCTCCCTCACGAGCTTAGCGGGTCGGCGCGAACGCCATCAAAGTGTCATTGCCGGGCTTGACCCGGCAATCCATCCGCTTCGAAAAAGTTTCTTGCGAAGATGATGGATGCCCGGGTCAAGCCCGGGCATGACGAGTGTGTTTTGCGGACACACCGCCGCGATCTCGCCGCATGCTTTTTTGCGCGAGGTATTCCTTTATTCCCGCCCTCCAAACAGAGGGCGCAGGGAATGCCGGGCGGCCGATGCGCCCGATAGTCGTGTGTGCAATGGTAGTGGGTAGAGCGCACACACGTTAGCAGGTCACACCGGAATCACCCGGCATTCCCCACGCAATGGTTTTACGGCTGCTACGTGCTCGCCCCGGTGCTCCGGGCTTGTTGGCCACCGTCATCCGCGCTCCTTAACGCGAACTTGACACCAGCGTCGGGGTGCCAGGCCCACACGTCTTTGCCGTACGCTTCCGGCGCCATTCGTCAAAGGCACCCTCAGCGTCCACCGCATCCCGCCCCGCGTTCGCGACGATCATGATACGCCCCTTTTGATGGGGCGGGACGGGGAGCAATATAGGATAATCAGAATATTCGGTAAAGCAGAATATTTTTGCGGGATGGGCTTGACATGCAGGTCGGAGGAGAACCTTGGGGGCCTTAGTGATTTGCCCGTCGGGCAAATCACTAAAGCAGATAAGGGCGGGCTACGACCCCAACCTCTGGACACGTGGATTCACCAAAGCACTGCGAGCGACGATCATAAACTTTGCCTCTGCTATTGCTTTCTTCCAGCAAGGCGTGTGGTTCCCGCCCTCATCGAATCGGGATTGATCCCGAAATCCTAGCCAACGGGCAGGATGAGATTCGTAACGCGTTCGATCACTGCACCCGCGCTCTTCCAATAATTCTTTGAACGCTGAAAGACGTGAGGCGTCGCAATAAATTAAAATGTCAAAAAACCTTTTTCTCGGCGCAAGCATAAAAATCAAAACTATCAGTACCTTATTGTTTTTTTGCATCCTCAGATAAAATATTAGTGAACATCTTGAAATGCCAGATTTCGTAATTTTTCCGACTAACTGGCATTCAGTTTTGAATCGCTAGTCGAATTCTAAAATGCAGTCACGCGCCAAACGACCGTATGCGAACTCTTACTATGGGTGCGCGTTGATAATAAGCTAGGCAAAATTTTCGAGCGGAGCGGCCAGTAAGAAATGCCTGCAATATCGAAGTTTCTGTGGGATCTATATGCGTTGCGGACGCACCCCGCTCGGTTAATCCATTGACAAGAACCCGCGGAAGGCCAGATGAATTGTACCAGGACGTTAGGAGTCCTGCAGCTAACATGATCTGCGTGTAGCGAAAATGGGTGTAGTGACCCCCACAAGTTGACCTGTCAGGGTAAAGGCCATGCCTAAGGTAGCTGGCGAACGGTCTGTTCGGCACGACCAGACCGTTACGGAAAGCAAGTCGAGCCTCCAATTGCCTAAGGTGCCTTGGGATGCGGTTATTAAGCTTTCCGCCGCCCTAGGGTCCGTTGGGTTCGTGGGAGCAGTCGCATTAGCGGGCTACTCATACAGTTCGCCTAAGGGTCTTGATGCGATCGTGGCAGCTCTACTGTTTCTAGCGATTTTTTTCGGAGTGCTCTGGCGGGATTGGTACGGTATTCGATGGGGGAAGAAGGATTGAGGCAGGATAAAAGGGCTTTAGGGCCGGCAGGACATCCTTAAAATTAGCTTTGGCTGTTTTAGTATTCCCTCTCGCGCGGAGGAAGTGTTGGTCCATAATACATTCATAAGTTGAGTTTCTTGGACGCGAGGGAACGAGTTGGCTGCCTCTGCCTTCGACCAGCGGTGATAAACTGCGTCATGTTCTTGTACTGACCACATCTTGCCCTGCATCGTGGGCTCAATATAAGACAATCATCAATCTCTGATTGAGTCGAAAGCGCTGTAGGCGACAAAAATGCGTGCTCAGGGGACGAACAGGAGGAGCAGTGAGAGGGTAAGCAGGGGACCGTTATGGGCATGCAAGAAGGCTATGCGGAGCTCGATATTCTTCGAGACTTCATTGACTTCATCAATCAGCAAGTTGGCGTCTATTGCGATTGCTTGTCCGGATTCGAGGGCAACAAAGTTCGAATAGAGCGACAGATTTCAAGGGTTACGCGACCCACTTCGCGTCGAATTGAGGAAGGTCAGCCAGTCATCGTTTGGACAAGTCTGGAAGACCCAAGCCGCCCGGATATCATCCACAACAAGATCACGCGGTCCGACGAATTCATTCGCGCTAATTCGGAGGCGGGTTTCAATGAGCGGCAAATATGTTGGTCAATCATTGTATTCATATTCGCTCACTGGGACGAAAAGGTTCGGCCCGAAATTGCCAATATGAGAGGCGTTCAACCCAACGACGTTAGGATCAATGCGTTGGGCGACTTACGCATTTTGCGTAAAAGTATCGTTCACAATGAAGGCGTGATCTCTGCGGAAGACTATAGAAAAATAAAGAAGATGGCTGACCTATTTTCGCCAAACGCTACAATAAACTTAGATCATGATCAGATGCACAAGCTCTTCATCTTCCTCAAGCAGGCTATTGCAGAATTGATCCTTCATCACACGGGCGATCTTCCAGGAGCACCGAAGGCATCTGACTTGACAGACATTGCGATACAAAATGCCGGAACCGCGCGCCTACGGAATCCATACGGGTTCTGGACGACTAGCTGGAGTCCCAAGAAGTGAGAGAGAGCCAGCGGACAACGGTTAAGGGTGTCCTACCCTCTCCCTCATCGCTCGTGAGCAGCCCCTTCACCGCCGCGCCCAGCCGGCTAGCTTCCGCTCCCGCGTCGCCGCGCTCATCGCCGGCTTGAACCTATGCTCCAGCCGCCAGCCGTCGGCGAATTTCGCGGACCAGCGCGCCTCGGCGGATTTATTTCGAATTCGTGCAACATCTGACGACCATCACGCCTCTTTGACCGGTCTGATGGCCCTTGATCGCCGTCTTGAGCTGGTCGAGGGTAACGTCGCGGGGCACGTCGAGCATCTTGTCCAGGGTGTAGAGTTCGAAGAGATAGTGATGAGCCTGCAGATCGGCTCCGGGCAGTGGACCGATGTAGCCATTCGTCAGAAAGCTGAGTTGAAAAGCCCCGGCGGGCAACATGGCGGTCCGGCCTCGGGTGGTGTTTTCCGCCAGAAGGCGGGTGCTGGGCGGCATGTTGATGACTGCCCACAGCAAACGGTCCTGCGGATTGCCGCCCGAACTGGTTTCCATGTCGATCATGGCCAGGACGACGGATACCGTTCCCGGCGGCGGTTCAGTCCAGACCAGCGGCGGCGAGATCGGATCGAACGTCACCATTTTTGCAGCGTTGGCGGCGTACTTCAGCGGTAGCCACCCGTAATCGGCAAAAGCCGATGATCTGATCGTCGGTTGCCGCGGATACCCCGGGCCTGGCTCAACGACCGGCGCAGGGCCGCCGCCGCTGACCGGCTCCGCAACCGAACTCGGTTTCGGAACCACGATCGTCGGGCCGGGTGGAGGAGCAGCGCTCCCGGCGTTCTGTGCTGTCGCAGCGTCAAGGTTGCCCGCGAGCATCGCCAATATCACGAGCCATCGCTTCACGCGCATGGTGCCTTCCTTTTGTCGTCCGGGAGCCGCTGCCGAAACCATCCCGCAACTCGCTAATTCGATCCATCGCAACAGGGCGTGATCATCACCGCCTTGTTGCCGGTGAGATGGCCTTCCATTGCGGCTAGGATGTCGTCGCGGCTGGCGTCTTCCGGGACGTTCAACTTCTTGTCCAGAGGATAAAGCTTCCAATAGTACGTCCAGCGACCCTCCGCGTTTTGTCTGGCCGCAGGCCCGATCCAGCCATTGCTCCGGAAGCTCAGATGAAACGCGCCCGCCGGGAGCTTCGAGGAGTCGTTCCCATTTGGTATCCCTTCCGGCAACGACCGGACGTTTCCCGGAATATTGACGACAGCCCACATCAAGGTGTCGATATGATCGGACACCATCAGGACGAAAGCATTTGTCCCTTCGGGCACGTTGCTCCACTCGATCGGCGGATTGACCGCGCCGTTATTCATCCCGGGGGGCACCACAATGCTGGGGCGCGTCCCGGTTTGGCTGTATTTCAGCGGCAGGGGTTCCATGTCCTTCACGGTCGGCGAGGAGAGCGTCAGTTGCGGCGGCGTCGTGTTTTCTGCGGCCATCGTGGCGTCAATCGCGCCGAGACCTGTCATCAGCGCCAAAACCCGCAACAGATTGCATTTCATTTGCATTTTTTCCTCCCCGCCCGTAGCCGCCGCCATTGTCAACTAGCTTGCGTATCGCGAGTTTGCGCTTTCAGGCCGATGATATTTGAAGGCTCATCGACACTACTCGGCTCATTCGACAATATCACAACGCACACCGCTCGGTCGCCAAGCAACGCTGGGCCTTACCCCTCGCCCTCGTCGCTCGCCAGCAATCCCTTCACCGCCCGCGCCCATCCCGCAAGTTTCCGCTCCCGCGTCGCCGCGCTCATCGCCGGCTTGAGTCCATTTCGCATCAATGCGGCTCAAACATCGCCGCCCAGTTCGCCAGCGTTGCACGCGACTGGTGCTCGAACGAGCCCAGCTGAGCCTCCTGCCAGATCTCGATCGAACCCGCACCGAGAGAAATACCCTTCCGAAGTGTGCCTTCGAAATCTGTTGGAACCACGTGGAGTGTCTGGAATGTGATGTTGGGCCCGAATTTGCGTTCGAACACATAGACCGGAAGGATCGAGGGCGGCGTCTTGGTATCGAGATCGTGATTGCTCAGGATGCAGCGCAGCCCGGCTTTCAGGCGGCATCTACGCATGATCCGCTCGCTGACGGCATAGTCCTCTTGCTGGAACAGCCCGCTAAACCCGTTGATCGAAAACTCCAGCCGCGTCGTTTTCCAGGCCTCATAATCGTCAATGGCGTTCGTCAGGCATTCCTTATACAAGGCGTCGTTAAATCCGGCTTTGTGCAGACCGGGGGCCGGAAATGCCGGCACCGGGTCGGGCGCCGGGTTCTTCTTCGTGAATGTCGGCTCCTTGAGATTGAGGAAGAACGGCTCGGCGGAAAAGCTCGTGCAGGATGTGACCGAAATCTCCTGGATCAGCGGGTTCGCGTCGTACTTTTCGGCGAGCCGCGTCAGGAAACGCCTCCAGGCCTTCGAATAGTTCGAGCCGGTTTCCCAGAATTTGCCGAGCACGCATTTTTCCGGTTTTCCATCGTATTCGCCTTCGAGTGTGATCGGAAAGCCGGTGTCCGTTTCCATAGCCCACTTCGGCGCGTCGTTTTCGTCGGCGCTGCACCCGGTAAATATCCGAAGCCTGACGCCGAGCTGCCGATTGTTCGGCGCCGGCAGCGCCGTAGCGGCGGCGTTGTATTGGGTCAAATTATTATATTGGGTCAAATTATTGATGACCGTATTGGAATTCCCGCTGAGGATATCATCGATGATGGAAGTCTCGAGTTGGGTCTCATTGTCCGGCTGAAAATCCCTCCACCTGGCCTGGACCACGAGTCCGCCGAAGATTCCGATCATGTCAGCTGGCGTAACCGTTCCGGTAACGTCATTGAGCGCGGACAGCGTATTCGGCTGGGCGCCGGTGGAAATGAGACCGGTGATGGCCGGCTTGATCGCCGGATCGGCTAGCGCGGGGCCCAGCGGCAGCAGTGCCAGCATTGCGCCCAGGGTGAGAAAGTGAGCGCGACTGGTCACGTGCATTGCCATTAACCTTCCCGGTTACCGAGCGCGCGAGACGGCGCTGTTGATTCGGCCTGATAACGATGCTTAATTGCGGAACCTCTTATAATAACGGCCGCATACTTCTGCAATTATGGTCCCTCTCCTTGCCAGGCGATCCAGAACCGGACCGGGCGGGCACGAGTCAGAGCGTGCCGACAGCGAGATGAATTCGACCGATCACGCGCTGCCACCGCATTTGTTGACGGTCGCTGACGCGCGATCGGCTGCCTGCCGCGCATTTCGGCTTTGCCTGGGAGCCCTGGTATGGGCGGCGCTGCTGTGCCTGACGCCACCGGCGATGGCCGACTTTACACAGGCGAATGTACCAAAGCTCACCGCCAGCGACCCGGTTGGAAGCGCCGGGAGGCAGGGCTTCTCCGTGGCGGTCTCTGGCGACGGCAATACCGCCATTATCGGCGCGCCGTTTGATGCCGGCGGCGCGGGGGCGGCGTGGATCTTCACGCGCAGCGGCGAGACGTGGACCCTGCGGCAAAAGCTGACCGCCGACGACGCGAGTGGATGCTCGAAGGCTGACTTGTCGGCATGCCCGCAGTTTGGCTGGTCGGTCGCGCTGTCGGCCGACGGCAACACCGCCATCGTCGGCGGGCCGGGCGACAACAATTCGAGCGGTGCGGCGTGGGTGTTCACGCAGAGCAAGGGCGTGTGGAGCAATCCGGGCATAAAGCTCCTCGGCACCGACGCGGTCGGAGCCGCGGAGCAAGGCTACTCCGTCGCACTGTCCGCCAACGGCACCACCGCGATCATCGGCGGCTGGGCCGACAACAGCGCGCTCGGCGCGGCGTGGGTGTTCAGGCGGAACGGCACGCAGTGGAATCAGCGGGGCGCAAAAATTGTCGGCACCGGCACGACTTCGCCTACCGACATCTTTCAAGGCTTTTCGGTCGCACTCTCCGGCGACGGCCGCGTCGCCATCGTTGGCGGGCCGGACGATGGCATCGTCATCGGCCCCGCGCCCGACTACGCCGTTACGGAGCCGCCCATCGGCGCAGCGTTTGTATTCGTGTGGAGCGACGGCCTGTGGATCCAGGAGACCAAGCTTGTCGGCACGAATGGAAACGAGAGCGGGAACGAATCCGAGCAAGGCTTCTCCGTCGCGCTGTCTCGTGACGGCAGCACTGCGATCGTGGGCGGGCCGGGCGTGGAAACGCTCGGGCCCGGTACCTCCAACGCGACCTTCCAGACCTGCTCTAAGACCGACGAGCCGACCAGCCCGATCTGCAAGGGCGGGACGATTTCACCACCCCAGACCGAGACGACCGTAGCCATGAGCAATGGCGCGGCATGGGTGTTTACGCGCAGCAGGGAAGGATGGGGTCCGCAGGGGGGAACGATGCGGGCTGGCACTCCGGCACCCAGCAGCAATCCAGGGCAAGGCTTCTCCGTCGCGTTGAACGATCGCGGCAACACCATGCTGTTGGGCGCACCGAGTGACAACGCCAATACCGGGGCGGCCTGGGCGTTCACCTTGAGTAGCGGAACGTGGACTCCAGAGGCAAAAAAGTTGGTCGGTACCGGCGCGGTCGGAGCCGCCGGCCAAGGAGCCTCCGTCGCGCTATCGCGCAACGGCAGTACCGCGATCATCGGCGGACCGCTCGACCAGGATGCAACCGGCGCCGCCTGGGCGTTCGTGCAGCTTTTCACTCTGACCGTGAGCGACAACGGCGCCGGCACGATTTCGAGCAGCCGGTCCAACGTCGATTGCCAGACCGAGTGCAGTTCGAGCTATCTCGGCGGCACCCGGGTTACGCTCACCGCGACGCCGCAAAGCGGCTATGTCTTCGCCGGGTGGAGCGGCGCGTGCAGCGGCACCGGAAGCTGCGTCGTGACCATGAGCATGGCAGAAAACGTGACCGCCACGTTCGCGCCGGCGCCCAACTTCACATTTGTTTCCGGCGCCGGCGACGACGGCAATCCGTGCAGCCGCGAGGCGCCTTGCAGGACCTTTGCGGCGGCGATCTCCAAGACCAAAGCCGGCGGCGAGATCGACGTTCTCGATCCGGGCGGATACGGCCCCGTCACCATCACGAAGTCGATTACCATCGACGGGAAGGGAATGGCCTCCATTCTGGCGTCAGGAACCAACGGTATTACCGTCAACGCCGGATCAACCGATGTCGTCATCCTGCGCAACCTCAGCATCAGCGGCGCGGCCGCCACGCCTGGGCGCTAACGGTGTCAACATTCTTGCCGGATTGAGTGTTAATATCGAGAATTGCGAGATCTTCGACTTTTCGAGCATTGGAATTGTCGACACGCGCTGGCACCGCGGTAAAAACGAGGATTGTGATCGCTAATTAGCCGGACTACCCCTCCCCCTCATCGCTCGCCAACAGCCCCTTCACCGCGCGCGCCCATCCCGCAAGCTTCCGCTCCCTTGTCGCCGCAGACATTGCCGGCTTGAAGCGATGCTCCAGCCGCCAGTTGTCGGCGAATTTCGCGGGCTCGGGATAGACGCCCGCTGACAGCCCGGCGAGATAGGCGGCGCCGAGCGCGGTGGTTTCCCGGATCATCGGGCGGTCGACCGGCGCGTCCAAAAGATCGGCGAGACGCTGCATGGTCCAGTCCGACACCGCCATGCCGCCGTCGACGCGCAGCACGACATTGGCGGCGTTGGCGTCGGGCCAGTCGGCGCGCATCGCGGCCCAGAGATCAAAAGTCTGGTAGCAGACGCTTTCCAGCGCGGCATGCGCGAGTTCGGCGGGGCCGGTGTTGCGGGTCAGCCCGAACAGCGCGCCGCGCACGCGCGGATTCCAGTACGGCGCGCCGAGGCCGACAAAGGCCGGCACCAGATAGACCGATTGCGTGGCATCGGATTTCTCGGTGAGTTCGTCCGATTCATGGGCGGTCTTGATGATGCCCAGCCCGTCGCGCAGCCACTGCACCGCCGAGCCCGCGACGAAGATCGAACCTTCGAGCGCGTAGGTGCGCTGGCCCTTCAATTGGTAGGCGATGGTGGTCAGGAGCTTGTTGTTCGAGGCCACCGGCGTCGCGCCCGTATTGAGCAGCGCAAAGCAGCCGGTGCCGTAGGTCGACTTGATCATGCCCGGCGAAAAGCAGGCTTGTCCAATGGTGGCGGCCTGCTGGTCGCCGGCGATGCCCGAGATCGCGATGGCGCCGCCGAACAGCTCACTGATGCTTTCGCCGAAGGCGTGCGAGGAATCCTTCACCTCCGGGAGCATCGAGCGCGGCACGCGCAAGATTTTCAGGAGATCGTCGTCCCATTCACCAGAGTGGATGTTGAACAGCAGCGTGCGCGAGGCGTTGGTGGCATCGGTCGCATGCACCTTGCCGCCGGTCAGCCGCCACAGCAGATAGCAATCGACGGTGCCGAACAGCAACTCGCCGCGATCGGCGCGCTCGCGCGCGCCGGGAACGTGGTCGAGGATCCAGGCGACTTTCGTTCCGGAGAAATAGGGATCGATGATCAGGCCGGTTTTTTGCGAGATCGCCGGCTCGTGGCCTTCGGCCTTGAGTCTCGCGCAGATGTCGGCGGTGCGGCGATCCTGCCAGACGATGGCGCGGTGGACGGCCTTAGCCGTCGCGCGGTCCCACACCACGGTGGTCTCGCGCTGGTTGGTGATGCCGATCGCGGCGATGTCCTTGGCCGCGAGATTCGCTTTCTTCAGCGCGTCGCGGCAGGTTGCGATGGTCGAGGTCCAGATGTCCTCCGGCTCGTGCTCGACCCAGCCCGAAGCCGGAAAATGCTGTGGGAATTCAGCTTGCGCGGTCGCCGCGATCGAGATGTCGGAGCGAAACACAATGGCGCGCGAGGATGTGGTGCCCTGATCGATGGCCAGCACAAAGGACATGGTGTTGCTTCCCCCGGATGTTTGTTGTGCGGGTTTGCGCAGAGGCAAGCGGATTGGGGCGTGAAGGTCAATATCGCCGGTGCCTGCGCTCCCTCTCCCGCTCTTCGCGGGGGAGGGCTGGGGTGGGGGCTCTCTCGGCATCGGGACTCGCTGAGAGAGCCCCCACCCGCCTCGCGGAGTTTATCATCGGGCGGCGCTTCGCGCCGACCCGTTGGCTCGGCACCCTCCCCCGCGAAGTGCGGGAGAGGGTTTGACTACGCCGACGCGGTGGTGACGCCGCCGTCGACGACGATGGTTTGGCCGGTCATGAAGCTTGCGGCATCCGAGGCGAGATAGGCGACCGCGCCCGCGATTTCGTCGGGCTCGCCGATGCGGCGCAAGGGCGTGGTGGCGCAGCGGCGTTTCAGGCGTTCTTCGTCTTCCCAGAGCGCGCGGGCGAAATCGGTCTTGACCAGGCCCGGCGCCACGCAATTGACGCGCACGCCCTTCGGGCCCCATTCGCCGGCGAGGCTGCGGCACAGCGCGAAGTCGGCGGCTTTCGAAATGCCGTAGGCGCCGATCACGGTCGAGCCACGAAGGCCGCCGATCGAGGAGATGATGACGACCGAGCCGCTGCCGCGCTCGGCCATTTGCGGGATTGCGAGGGCGCAGAGCCAGATGTTGCTCTTGACATTAGAGCTCATGATCTTGTCGAAGGCCTCGTCCTTGATGTCGAGCAGCGGGCCGTAATAGGGATTGACCGCCGCGTTGCAGACCAGGATGTCGATCCTGCCGTAATGCTTGGTGGCGCCCGCGATCAGCGCCTCGACTTCGTCGCGGCGCGAGATGTTGCAGGCGATGACATGGGCATCGCCGCCCGATTTGTTGATGCCATCGGCGACCTCCTTGCAGGCATCCGCCTTGCGGCTGGAGATCACGACCTTGGCGCCGAGTTTCGCCAGCAGTTCGGCCGAGGAGCGGCCGATGCCGCGGCTCGAACCGGTGATGACGGCGACTTTGCCGGTGAGATCGAACGGGGTGGATTTCATTTCGAGTTTCTCCGCAAGTGACGCCGTCATCCTGAGGTGCGAGCCTCGCGGTGCACTTGCACCGCTGGGCGAGCCTCGAAGGATGGGCAGATAGTTCGGTGCCAGCCCCCACCCTTCGAGGCCGTCGCAAAGCGCGACGGCACCTCAGGGTGACGGTTTTCTCTTACACCAGCCCGCCTGAATTGGTGACGCGGCGAAGGTGGTAGTCGGTGTCGCCAAAAGTGTTCTCGATCATGGTCAGGCGCTTGAAGTAGTGGCCGATCTTCGCTTCCTGGGTCATGCCGATGCCGCCATGGAGCTGGATCGACTGCTGGCCGACGAATTTTGCCGACTTGCCGATCTGCACTTTCGCCGCCGCCACCGCGGTGGCGCGCTCCTTGGCATCGTCGAAATCGCTCGCCATGGTCGCGAACATCGACATGGACCGCGCCTGCTCGACGGCGACGAACATGTCGGCGGCGCGATGCTGCAGGGTCTGGAAGCTGCCGATCGGCACGCCGAACTGGGTGCGGGTCTTCAGATACTCCACCGTGGTTTTCAGCGATTCATCCATCGCGCCGACGGCCTCCGCGCACATCGCGGTGCGGGCGTCGTCGACCACGCGCTCGATCAGCGGCAAGCCGCCTTCGGGATCGCCGATGACAGCGTCGGCGCCGACCTCGACGCCGGTGAAGGAAATGTCGGCGGCATGCAGGCCGTCCTGGGTCGGATAGCCCTTCTTCGCGACGCCCTTGGCACTGGCCGGCACCAGGAACACGCCGATGCCGGCGGCGTCGCGCTGGCCGCCCTTGGTGCGCGCGGTGACGATCAGCATGTCGGCGGTCTCGCCGTTGAGGACCACGAATTTCTCGCCGTCGATCACCCAGCCGTCGCCCTTCTTCTTCGCTGACGTCGAGACGTCGGACAAATCGTAGCGCGAATTCTTCTCGAGCTGCGCGAAGGCAAAGGTCCTGCTGCCGTCGATGATCGCCGGGATATGTTCAGCCTTCTGCGCGGCCGAGCCGCCACGGCGCAGGAAACCGCCGCCGATCACGACTGTCGCCAGATACGGCTCCAGCACCAGCGCCTTGCCGAGCGCCTCCATCACGATCATGGTCTCGACCGCCCCCGCGCCGAAGCCGCCATCGTCCTCGGAGAACGGCAGCCCGAGCAGGCCCTGCTCGGCCAGCTTGCCCCAGACGGCTTTGCTCCAGCCGCCCTTCTCCTTCATGTACTTCTTGCGCGCCTCGAAGTCGTAGGAATCCCCCAACAGGCCGTCGACGCTTTCCTTGAGAAGCCGCTGCTCCTCGGACAAATCAAAATCCATGTTCTCTGCTTTCTCCGAATAACGAATTTAGTTCGTCATGCCCGGGCTTGACCCGGGCATCCACGTCTCACTTCCTCCGCGTCAAGACGTGGATGGCCGGGTCAAGCCCGGCCATGACGACTGAGCAGTGGCCACATCTTGATTGTTGTCATTCCGGGACACGCGCCTTCGCGTGGGCCCGGAATCCCGAGATTCCGGGTTCGCGCTTTCGCGCGCCCCGGAATGACGGCTAGAGCCCCAGCACCGCCTTGGTGATGATGTTGCGCTGGATCTCGTTGGAGCCGCCGTAGATCGAAACCTTGCGGTTGTTGAAATAGCTCGGCGCGATCTGCGCGGTCCAGTCCATCGCCTCGTTGGAGCCGTCGTCGCCATGCTCGTCGAAGGGCGCGGCGAACGGGCCGATCACTTCCATCAAAAGCTCGGTCGTGGCCTGCTGGATTTCCGAGCCTTTTATCTTGAGCACGGATGAAGCCGGATTGGGCTTGCCCTTGCCGTGCTTGCCCTCGTCGGCGACGACGCGCAACTGTGTGAGTTCCAGCGCCTTCAGGTCGATCTCGACCTCGGCGAGCTTTTCGCGGAATTTCAAATCCTCGATCACGGGCTTGCCGCCGGACTCGACCTTCGAGGCCAATTCCTTGATGCGGCGGATGCGCTCCTTGGAAACGCCGACCCGGGCGATCCCGGTACGCTCGTTGCCGAGCAGGAATTTGGCATAGTCCCAGCCCTTGTTCTCCTCGCCGACCAGGTTTTCCAGCGGCACCTTGACGTCGTCGAAGAATACTTCGTTGACCTCATAGCCGCCGTCGATGGTCTGGATCGGCCGCACCGTGATGCCCTTGGTCTTCATGTCGATCAGGATGAAGGAAATGCCCGACTGCTTCTTCGCCGAGGGGTCGGTGCGGCACAGGCAGAAGATCCAGTCGGCGTGCTGCGCCAGCGTGGTCCAGGTCTTCTGGCCGTTGACGACGTAGTGGTCGCCCTTGCGCTCGGCCTTGGTTTTCAGCGAAGCGAGATCGGAGCCGGAGCCGGGCTCCGAAAAGCCCTGGCACCACCAATCCTCGACATTGGCGATGCGCGGCAGATAATGCTTCTTCTGCTGCTCGTTGCCGAAGGTGTAGATCACCGGGCCGACCATGCTGACGCCGAAGGCGAGCGGCGACGGCGCCGGCGCCATCTGCAACTCCTCGTTAAAGATGTAATGCTGTACCGAGGTCCACCCGGTGCCGCCATATTCCTTCGGCCAGTGCGACACGCCCCAGCCTTTCCTGTTGAGGATGCGCCACCAGTCGATCATCTCCTGCTTCGACAGGTGCCGGCCTTCCTGCAGTTTCTGCCGGGTTGCGGGCGGCACATTGTCCCTGAAGAACGCCCGCACCTCGTCGCGAAACGCCAGTTCTTCCTTAGAGAAGCTGAGATCCATCGGATCCTCCTGTGAGCGGATGAATTAACGCCTTACCTTATCGTTCGTTGTCCCGGCGACGGCCGGGACCCATAACCACCGATGCTTGTTGTCGCAAAGGCCATCGGCACCATCTTCCATTACGAGCGACACGGCGTATGGGTCCCGGCCTTCGCCGGGACGACGCTGAAAGAGTCACGCGCGGCCTCCCGAGGCGAGTTGCTGCGGTTTAAGCGCGGCGGGCTGCTGATTGCGCAGTTCATGGCGCGAGAGCTTGCCGACTGACGTGCGCGGCAGCTCGTCGACGAATTCCAGCGCCGCCGGGATTTCGTGCTTGCCGAGCTTGCCGGCGAGGAACGTCTTGAGTTCGTCCAGCGAGAACGGCTTTGCGCCGTCACGCAGTTTGACGAAGGCCTTTGCCGCCTCGCCGCGATAGGCGTCGGGAATGCCGATCACGATCACCTCGTGGACGGCGGGATGGGTGTAGATCGCCTGCTCGATCATCTGCGGATAGACATTGAAACCGCCGGAGATGATCATGTCCTTCTTGCGGTCGACCAGATAGAAATAGCGGTCCGCGTCCATGTAGCCGATATCGCCGGTGAGGAAGCGGTCGCCGACAAAGGCGTCGGCGGTTTCCTTTGGCCGGTTCCAGTAGCCTTTGGTCACATTGGGCCCGCGGATGCGGATTTCGCCGACCTCGCCTGATGGCACGATCTTTTTGGGATCATCGAGCGACACCACGTCGAGTTCGATGCCGGGCAGCATCAGCCCGATCGAACCCGGCTTGTCCGGGCCTTCCTGCGGATGCGCGGTGCCGGGCGAGCAGGTCTCGGTCATGCCCCAGCCGCTCTTCAGCTTCATGCCGACCCGGCGCTCCAGGATGTTGGCGACCTCGACCGGCAGCGGTGCGCCGCCGGAGCCGCAGCTCACCAGCGAGGACAGATCGCGCTTGTCGAGATCGGGCAGGCCTGCGATCGCGATCCACATCGTCGGCACGCCGGGAAACGCGGTCGCGCGCTTGACCTCGATGTCGCGCATCACGGCTTCGACGTCGAAGCGCTGGTGCAGCGAGATCAGGTGCCCGCGCCGCAGCGAGCTCAGGAGAACCACTGTCAGCGCAAAAATGTGAAACAGCGGCAGCACGCAGATCACACGCTCGACCGGGTTGCCGCGCTCCGCGCGGGCACGTTTGCCCCAGACGTCGTAAATCGACACCGACGAGGTCAAATTGCCATGGCTCAGCATCGCGCCCTTCGGCAGGCCGGTGGTGCCGCCGGTATATTGCAGCAGCGCCGTGTCATCGGCGGAAATGTCAGGCCACTGCGAAGGCTTCGTCGCCCCGTCGATGAACCGGCGGAAGGTGATGATGGCGGGATTTTTCGGCAGCGGCGTCTGTGGCGTGCCGACCTTGCCCCAGTCGTCGTCCTCGCACACGATCAGGCGATCGAGCAGACCGTGAGCGAGAAATTTCAGCGCGACCGGCAGCAACGCCGACAGGTTGGAGGTGACCAGCACGCGCGCGCCGCTATCGCTGAGCTTGTGCGACAGCGCGATCTCGCCGTCGAGCGGCGACAGATGCACGATGCGCGCGCCTGCCTTGAGCGCGCCGAAGAAATTGACCGGATGATCCGGCGTATTGCCGAGGAACAGCGCGACCGAGTTGTTCTTGCCGTAGCCCGCGCGCAGGAACGAAGCGGCTGCGACCTCGACCATCGCTTCGAGTTCGGCGTAGCTGATCGGGCGGTCGCGGAATTCGATCGCCGGCCGCGCGCCGTAGTCGGCCGCGGCCTGCGACAGCAGGTCGGGCAGCGTTCCCGTCGCGATCGGGTCGTCCCAGTGGACGCCTTCCGGATAGAATTTCTCGCCGGGATGGGTCATGCCCACCGCCTGTCGTCATTCCGGGGCGCGCGGAGCGCGAACCCGGAATCTCGAGATTCCGGGTTCATGCTTCGCATGCCCCGGAATGACGTGGAGAGAGGGCGCGAGCCCATCACGCCGCTTTCGCGGTCTGTGTCAGCGAGGCAAAGGTCTTGCCTTCGGCGGCGAGGCGCTTGAGCAGCGGCGCGGGCTCCAGACGGGGATCGTCGGTCTCCTTCGCGTAGAACGACAGCCGGTCGGCGATGTGCTTCAGGCCCACCTGATCGGCATAGAACATCGGGCCGCCGCGATAGATCGGCCAGCCATAGCCGTAGAGCCAGATCACGTCGATGTCGCTCGGCCGCGCCGCGATGCCCTCTTCGAGAATCCGCGCGCCCTCGTTGATCATCGGATACATCATGCGTTCGAGGATTTCGTCGTCGGAGACGACGCGGCGCTTGCGCCCGAGCCGGGTCAGCGTCTCGTCGATCAGCTTTTCGACGTCGGGATCGGGCAAGGGCGAACGCGAGCCGCCCTCATATTTGTAGTAGCCCTTGCCGGTCTTCTGGCCGAAGCGGCCGGCTTCGCACAGCGCGTCGGCAATTTCCGACTTGATGCCGCGATCTTTCCGCGAGCGCCAGCCGATGTCGAGGCCGGCGAGATCGCCCATCGCGAACGGTCCCATCGGCATGCCGAATTTGGTGACGACGGCGTCGACCTGCTGCGGCAGCGCGCCCTCGAACAAAAGCTTTTCCGCCTGCTTGCCGCGCTGCGACAGCATGCGGTTGCCGACGAAGCCGTCGCAGACGCCGACCACCGCCGGCACCTTGGCGATCTTGCGGGCGACCGCGACCGCGGTGGTCAGCGCGTCCGGCGCGGTCTTGTCGGCGCGGACGATCTCGCACAGCTTCATGACATTGGCCGGCGAGAAGAAGTGCATGCCGAGCACGTCCTGCGGACGTTTTGTGACTTTCGCGATCTCGTCGATGTTGAGATAGGAGGTGTTCGAGGCCAGCACCGCGCCCGGCTTGGCATATTGATCGAGCTTTTCGAACACTTCCTTCTTGATCGCCATGGTCTCGAACACGGCCTCGATCACGAGGTCCGCGTCCTTGACGTTTTCAATGCCGACCACGCCGGTGATCAGCGCCATGCGCTTGGCGGGCGCGTCCGCCGGAATGCCGCCGCGCGCGGCGGTGGCCTCGTAATTCTTCTGCATCACGCCCATGCCGCGCTTGAGCTGCTCCTCGCCGGTCTCGATCAGCGTCACCGGAATACCGGCATTGGCGAACGACATCGCGATGCCGCCGCCCATGGTGCCGGCGCCGATGATGGCGACCCGCTCGACGTTGCGCGGCTTCGTCCCCTCGGGCACGCCGGAGATCTTGGCGGCCTCGCGCTCTGAAAAGAAAGCATAGCGCTGCGCCTTCGACTGGTCGCTCGCGACCAGCTTCAGGAAACCCTCGCGCTCCTTCTTCAGCCCTTCGTCGAACGGCAGGTCGATGGCCGCACCGACCGCGTCGGCTGCCGCGAACGGCGCCTCCAGCCCGCGGGCGCGCTTGGTCATCGCCGCCACCGCATTGGTGAAGATCGAGCGGTCGGCTTTCGCCGCCGCGAGCTTGGAATCGTCGTCGCGCAGTTTGCGCAAGGGTCGCTTCTCCGCCAGCACCTTGCGGGCAAAGGCCTCACCGCCCGCAGCCGGACCCTCGACGATTTCCTCGATCAGGCCGTTCTTCAGCGCTTCCTGAGCGCTGATCGGGTCGCCGCCGACGATCATCTTGACCGCCAATTCGGGTCCGACCGCGCGCGGCAGGCGCTGGGTGCCGCCGGCGCCCGGCAGCAGGCCGAGCTTCACTTCCGGCAGGCCGAGCCGTGCGTCCTTGGTCGCAACCCGGAAATGACAGGCGAGCGCGACCTCGAGCCCGCCACCGAGCGCGGTGCCGTGGATCGCGGCAACGATCGGCTTCGGCGAGTTCTCCATGATGGTCAGCACCTCGTGTAGGCCGGGCGGCTTCGGCGGTTTGCCGAATTCGGTGATGTCGGCGCCGGCGATGAAGGTGCGGCCCGCGCAGGTCAGCACGATCGCCTTCACTTCGGGATCTGATATCGCGGCCTTCATACAGTCCAAAATGCCACCGCGCACCGCGGCGCTCAGCGCGTTCACCGGGGGGCTGTTGACCGTGACAATGGCGATGACGTCATGACGCTCGAGTTTTACGACTTCGCTCACGAGACTCTCCCTGGATACCTTGTTCTTGGTTATGTCGTTCTTGGTTATGTCGTTCTTAGTCGCGTTGTTCTAGGTGGCTGCCGCCTGTTTCGCACTGCGGAATTTAATTCCACATCTTGACAGGGAGGGTTATTTTGAAGCACGTCCCTTGTCAACGAGGTCCGTCCAGCGGCAGGCGATGAAACGTCCAGGCAAGAAAGTGGCGACCGATCGCAGCTTCGTCGTCGCGCTTTCCCGCGGCCTCGATGTGTTGCGCGCATTCCGTCCCAACGACGGGCTTCTGGGCAATCAGGAGATCGCGGCCCGTACCAACCTGCCAAAGCCGACCGTTTCCCGGCTGACCTATACTTTGACTAGGCTCGGCTACCTTACACCCGTTCCGCGGTTCGAGAAATATCAACTGGCGCCCGCGGCCATGGCGCTGGGCTATGCGGCGCTCGCCAATCTCGGCGTTCGGCATTTGTCCGAGCCGTTCCGCGAGGAAGTGATGCGCGAGACCGGCGGCGCGGTCGCGGTCGGCGGCCGCGACCGCACCAGCATGATCTATTTCGGCCAGAGCCGCGGCATGACATTGGGCGTGCAACTGGACGTCGGCTCGCGAATTCCGATTGCAACCACGGCGATGGGGCGCGCCTATGTCTGGGCGCTGCCCGAAGAGGAGCGCGGCAACCTGTTGCGCGAACTGCGCGAATATTACGGCAGCCGCTGGCCGAAGCTGCGCGACGGCATCGAACGCGCCGGCGAGACGGTGGCCAGGCACGGTTTCGCGATTTCGGCGGGCGAGTGGCACGACGACATCGCCGCCGTCGGCGTAGCACTAAAGCTTAATGACGGAACCGGTCCATATGCGTTTAACTGTGGCGCGCCGGCATTCCGCTTCACGGAAGACCGGCTGCGCCACGATATTGGACCTCGCCTCGTGGCGATGGTAAGGAACATCGAAGCCGCACTCGGCGGCGCCGCGCCGCATTCCATGTTCGGCAACGGCGCAAAGCCGCAATCAAAAAAAGAAGAGAGCAGGAAGTTGAGAGCAGGAGGGAAAGTTGCACGTGTGGTCGAGGGGATCAGGTAGGCGTGGTCGGCGCATGGCTTCGCGCGATCATTCCGGCGCAGCGCGTTCGGGCGTAACCGGCTCGGGCGCAGCAAAATGACGCAGGTACAGCTCGCACAGGGACATCAGCCCCGGCTTGCGTCCGGGTTCGCCCCCCTGCTCGCGGTCCGCGAGGTCAGTGTCGTGTTCGGCGGCATCATCGCGCTCAACGGCGTCTCCTTCGACATGCAGCAGGGCCAGATCCTCGGCCTGATCGGCCCGAACGGCGCCGGCAAGACCACGCTGTTCAACTGCCTGTCCCGGCTCTACCAGCCGAGTTCGGGCGACATCCTGATGGAAGGCGAGAGCATCCTGAAGCGCCCGCCGCACCGGATCGCCGAAATCGGCATCGGCCGCACCTTCCAGAACGTCGCGCTGTTTCCCAATCTCTCGGTGCTCGACAACGTCCGGGTCGGCACCCACGCCCGCACCAACTCTGACATCGTCAGCGACTCGCTGAAGCTGCCCTGGGTCCGCCGCGGCGAGGCCGAACTCAACAAGCGCGTCCACGAAATCATCAGCTATCTCGACCTCGACGAGGTCGCCCATGTCACGGTTTCCGGCCTGCCGTTCGGCACCCAGAAGCGCGTCGAATTGGCGCGGGCGCTCGCCGCCGAGCCGAAAATCCTGCTGCTCGACGAGCCCGCCGGCGGCCTCAACCATGAGGAAGTCCATGTGCTCGGCGACCTGATCCGCCGCATCCGCGACGACCGCCATGTCACCGTGCTCCTGGTCGAACATCACATGGGTCTCGTGATGTCGATCGCCGACCACGTGGTGGCGCTGAATTTCGGCCGCAAGCTCGCCGAGGGAACGCCGGCCCAGGTGCAGTCCGATCCCGACGTCATCAAGGCCTATCTCGGGAGCAAGGACCAATGACGGCGATGCTCAATGTACGGGACCTGCGCGCCTATTACGGCCAGGTCCAGGCGCTGCACGGGCTCGAATTCGGTCTCAACGAAGGCAGCATGACCACGCTGCTCGGCGCCAACGGCGCCGGCAAGACCACCACCTTGCGCGCGATCTGCAACATGGTGCGCTCGACCGGCGCGATCGAATTCGAGGGCGCTTCGCTCGCCGGCCGCTCCACCGAAAACATCGTCCGCCTCGGCATCGCGCACGTGCCGCAGGGCCGCGGCACCTTCACCACCATGACGGTCGAGGAAAACCTCCAGCTCGGCGCCATCACCCGCCGGGACAAGGCCGGCGTGGTTTCCGACATCGAGCGCATGTACGATCACTTCCCGGTGCTGAAGGAACGCCACACCCAGCAGGCCGGCACGCTTTCCGGCGGCGAACAGCAGATGCTGGCGGTGGCGCGCGCGCTGATGCTGCGGCCGCGGCTGATGCTGCTGGACGAGCCGTCGTTCGGCCTGGCGCCGCTGATCGTGCGCGACCTGTTCAAGATTCTCGGCAAGATCAATCGCGACGACAAGGTCACCATCCTGGTGGTCGAGCAGAACGCGCAGCTGGCGCTGGAGCTCGCCGACACCGCCTATGTGATCGAGACCGGGCGGATCGTGATGTCGGGCAATGCCGCCGAGATCGCCAACAACGAAGACGTCCGTAAATCCTATCTGGGCTACTGAGGAGCGCGGCGATGGAGCTTTTCACCAATCAAATCCTGGCCGGCATTTCCACCGGCGCGATCTATGCCTGCATGGCGCTCGCCGTGGTCATGATCTACCAGGCCATCGACCATCTCAATTTCGCGCAGGGCGAGATGGCGATGTTCTCGACCTTCATCTCCTGGCAGCTGATGCAGTGGGGCGTCCCCTACTGGGGCGCCTTCATGCTGACGCTGGCAATCTCGTTCGCCGGCGGCATCGCCATCGAGCGGCTGCTGTTCAGGCCGCTGGCGAAAGCGCCGATCCTGACCAACGTCGCCGGTTTCATCGCGCTGTTTGCGATCATCAACAGCGTCGCCGGACTGATCTGGGACTTCACCATCAAGCAATATCCGACCCCCTTCGGCTCGCACCCTTTCCTCGGCAGCCAACTGATCTCGACCCATCAGGCCGGCATGATCGGCGTTACCGTGCTGCTGCTGATCGCGCTGTATTTCTTCTTCCAGTTCACGCGGATCGGGCTCGCCATGCGCGCCGCCGCCGCGCTGCCTGAATCGGCCCGCCTGGTCGGCATCAACACCTCCTGGATGATCGCGCTCGGCTGGGGCATGGCGGCGGCAATCGGCTCGATCGCCGGCATGCTGATCGCGCCGGTGGTGTTCCTGGAGCCGAACATGATGGGCGGCGTCTTGATCTACGGATTTGCCGCCGCCGTGCTCGGCGGGCTGACCAGCCCGTTCGGCGCCGTGATCGGCGGCTTCCTGGTCGGCATCTTCGAAAATCTCGCCGGAACCTATATCCCGGGCGTCGGCAACGAGCTGAAGCTGCCGATCGCACTGGCGCTAATTATCACCGTGTTGGTCGTCAAACCGGCGGGCCTGTTCGGCCGGCCCATCGTGAAGCGAGTTTGATCATGAGCGCCATTCAGGAAATCGTCACCGAAGCGCCCACGGTCGAGGCCGTACCGAAGCGGGCGATGACGCTGGGCACTGGCACCTCGCTGGTGGTGCTCGGACTTCTGGTCGTAGCACCCTTGCTGGTGAAGAACTTCATCATCTTCCAGATGACGATGCTGCTGGTCTATGGCCTCGCGGTGCTGGCGCTGAACATCCTGACCGGCGGCAGCGGGCAATTCTCGCTGGGCCAGAGTGCCTTCTACGCGGTCGGCGCCTATACCACGGCGATCCTGATGGAACATGCCGGGATGAACTACGCGCTGACCTTGCCGATCTCCGGCATCATCTGCTTTGCCTTCGGATTCCTGTTCGGGCAGCCGGCGCTGCGGCTGTCCGGCGTCTACCTGGCGCTGGCCACCTTTGCGCTGGCGACCGCGATGCCGCAGCTCCTGAAACTCGGCTATTTCGAGTACTGGACCGGCGGCGTGCAGGGGCTGGTCGTGGACAAGCCCGACGCGCCGTTCGGCCTGCCGATGTCGCAGGACATGTGGCTGTATTATTTCACGCTGGTGATCGCGCTCGCGATCTACATCTTCTCCGTCAATCTCTTGAAATCGCGTTCCGGGCGCGCCTTCATGGCGATCCGCGACAACGAGATCGCGGCCTCCGCGATGGGCATCGACGTCGCGCTGTACAAGACGCTGGCGTTCGGCGTCTCGGCCGGCATCACCGGCGTCGCCGGCGGCCTGGGGGCGATCGTGGTGCAGTTCGTGGCGCCCGACAGCTATACCATCACGCTGGCGATCCAGCTGTTCCTCGGCATGGTGGTCGGCGGCGTCGGCTGGCTGCCCGGCTCGATCGTCGGCTCAGCCTTCATCATCTTCGTGCCGAACATCGCGGAAGGCATCTCCAAGGGTCTGTCCGGCGCCGTGTTCGGCGTGCTGCTGTTCCTCGTCATCTTCCTGGTGCCGCACGGCGCAAGGCAGGTCGCCATCGTCGCCCACGGGCTGGTCGGCAAATTCAAGAAGAACCTGAACTGACTTAAACCAAGGAGAGACTATGCTTTCTGGACAACAATTACGTATCGCCGCGTTCTCGACGGCGGTCATCGCATTCACAGTCACCTCCGGCGCAGCACTCGCCCAAAAGAAATACGACACCGGTGCCACCGATACCGAGATCAAGATCGGCAACATCATGCCCTATTCGGGTCCTGCGTCCGCCTATGGCGTGATCGGCAAGACCGAACAAGCCTATTTCAACAAGATCAACGCCGAGGGCGGCATCAACGGCCGCAAGATCAACTTCATCTCCTACGATGACGGCTACAGCCCGCCGAAGGCGGTCGAGCAGGCCCGCAAGCTGGTCGAAAGCGACGAGGTGCTGCTGGTGTTCAATCCGCTCGGCACGCCGTCGAACTCGGCGATCCAGAAATACATGAACTCCAAGAAGGTGCCGCAGCTGTTCGTGGCTACCGGCGCCACCAAGTGGAACGATCCGAAGGACTTTCCGTGGACCATGGGCTGGCAGCCCTCCTACCAGAGCGAGGCGCATATCTACGCCAAGTACCTGATGAAGGAGAAGCCGGACGCCAAGATCGCGGTGCTCTACCAGAACGACGATTTCGGCAAGGACTACCTCAAGGGCCTGAAGGACGCGCTCGGGGCCAAGGCGTCGATGATCACGGCCGAGGAAAGCTACGAGACCACGGAGCCGACCATCGACAACCATATCGTCAAGCTGAAGTCCTCCGGCGCCGACGTCTTCATCAGTGTCACCACGCCGAAATTCGCTGCCCAAGCGATCAAGAAGGTTGCCGAGATCGAGTGGAAGCCGCTGCAAATCGTTTCCAACGTGTCGGCCTCGGTCGGCGGCGTCATCAAGCCTGCCGGCTTCGAGAACAGCCAGGGCATCCTGTCGGCGGCCTACGCCAAGGACGGCGCGGATTCGCAGTGGGACAACGATCCCGGCATGAAGAAATTCTATGCGTTCCTGGAGAAGTATTATGCCGACGCCAACAAGCTCGACGGCTCGGTGGTCTACGGCTATGGCGCGGCGCAGACCATGGTCAAGGTGATCCAGATGTGCGGCGACAACCTGACCCGCGAGAACATCATGAAGCAGGCCGCGAATCTTAAGGACTTTACGCCCGACACGCTGTTGCCCGGCGTCAAGATCAACACCTCCGCCACCGACTTCGCCCCGATCGAGCAGCTGCAGATGATGCGGTTCAAGGGCGAGAAGTGGGACCTGTTCGGCGACATTATCTCCGGCGAACTGAGCAACTGAGGCGCTTTGGAGAGGAAGGCCTGCCCCGGACTTGATCCGGGGTGGGGTGCCTGTTGCGTTCGGGGCGTAGCGGACATGGCCGGACTTTCCGCTGACTCGATCCGGTAGCGAATGACCCACAGCGTCATTTTGCCATCGTCAAGTGACGCATTACGAAAGGTCTATTCGACCACCTCGTCGGCGGTAGCAAGTAGCGAGTTCGGCACGGTGATTCCGAGTGCCTTTGCGGTCTTGAGGTTAATGACCAGCTCGAACTTAGTCGGCTGCACAACCGGCAAGTCGACAGGACTCTCTCCCTTGAGAATCCTGCCTGTGTAGATGCCTACTTGGCGATATGTATCGGCAAGTCGGCTTCCATAGCTGATCAATCCGCCGGCTGCGGGAAATTCGCGAAATGCATAAATCGTTGGAATCGTATGACGTGCCGCTAATCCGACTAATTGATCGCGTTGACGGTTGAAAAATGGATTTGAGCCGACAAAGAGGCCGTCGGGCCGATCTGGAGCAATCGTCTCGAAGGCCGCATCCAACTCGCTCACCGTGCCCGCATTCGCAAAACGCAGCTGTAATCCGAGTGTTTTCGACGCCGCCTGCAATGACTCCCTGTCGAGCACAACGACTGGATCGCTTGGATCGAAGAGAGCCATGATTGTGACGGCTTTGGGAATCAGCTCGTGCAGCAGCTCCAGCCGCTTAGCAGCCGAATATGCAAACAAGGTTGCACCCGTGAGATTGCCGCCTGGTCGATTGAAACTCGCAACGAGCCCCTCCTTGACGGGATCGCCTCCGATGGTTGAGACAATCGGAATCGACGACGTCGCCGCTTTGGCTGCCCGTGCCGAAACGTCCCCGCCGCACGTAACGATCACGGCGACCTGACGTTGGACCAACTCGGCTGCCAACGCTGGCAACCGATCAATCTGACCTTCGGCCCAACGGTATTCGATCGCCACGTTCCGCCCTTCAACATAACCCGCCTCACCCAGGCCATCGCGGAACGCCTGCACGAGATGTTCAAATGCGCTCGCCGATGCGCTGTTGAGCAATCCAACCACCGGCAGCGCCGGCTGCTGCGCGCGCGCCGCGAGCGGCCAAGCAACTGCCGTGCCGCCAAGGGCGGATATGAATTGACGCCTTCCAATGCTGATTGCCATTTGACCCGTTCCAGCCCGGTCAAAGGTTAGCATATCACGTCAGGCTGTTCTTTGCGGTGCATGAGTCGCATGTTGGCACATCGCGACATCTCGCCGCGCTGCAAGATTTGGTCGCTATCGGGGCATGGCGGACATCGCGCAAGTCGTACCAAGTGAGCTTGAATTGCGGCTTCGCGCCCTGATGAAAACCGGGGTTCCGATACGCCGATTCGCACGTCCGTGACATAGGCTGTTCGACTAAATAACGCCCCCTGCGACCCCGGTCGCAGGGGGCTTTTTCTTGATGGGCGCAGCCGAAGGGTATTGAATGCGCCACGGAGCCGCCAAGCGCTCCCAATCAAAAAAATCAACACATTCAACCAGACCAAGGAGGTCCAGATGCCTGCTATCCTATTGCGATTGGGGGCCATTTCGGCTGCCCTCGCGATAACAGCCCTGTCCAGCACGAACGCATTGGCGCAAAAGAAATACGACGTCGGTGCCACCGACACCGAAATCAAGATCGGCAATATCATGCCCTATTCGGGCCCTGCTTCCGCCTATGGGGTGATCGGCAAGACCGAACAGGCCTACTTCAACAAGATCAACGCCGAAGGCGGCATCAACGGCCGCAAGATCAATTTCATCTCTTACGACGACGGCTACAGCCCGCCCAAGACGGTCGAGCAGGCGCGCAAGCTGGTGGAGAGCGACGAGGTGCTGTTCATCTTCAATTCGCTGGGCACGCCGCCGAACTCGGCGATCCAGAAATACATGAATGCCAAGAAGGTGCCGCAGCTGTTCGTCGCCACCGGCGCCACCAAGTGGAACGACCCGCAGAATTTCCCCTGGACCATGGGCTGGCAGCCCAACTACCAGAGCGAATCCCGCATCTACGCGAAATACATTCTCAAGAACCTGCCCAACGCCAAGATCGCGATTCTTTATCAGAACGACGATTACGGCAAGGATTACGTCAAGGGCCTGAAGGACGGTCTCGGCGCCAAGGCCGCTTCCATGATCATAGCCGAGGAGAGCTACGAGACCACCGAGCCGACCATCGACTCCCACGTCGTCACGCTGAAATCGAGCGGCGCCGACGTGTTCTACAACGTCACCACGCCGAAATTCGCGGCGCAGGCGATCAAGAAGCTCGCCGAGGTGGAGTGGAAACCGCTGCACTTCCTCAACAACGTCTCGGCCTCGATCGGCAGCGTTATCCAGCCGGCCGGCTTTGACGCCAGCCAGAACATCATCTCGTCGGCCTATTTGAAGGACACCTCGGATCCGCAGTGGAAGAACGATGCCGGCATGAAAGCGTTCGACGAGTTCCTCACCAAGTATTTTCCTGAAGGAAACCGGGTCGATGCTTCCGTGATGTACGGCTACACCGTGGCGCAGGGTCTGGTCTATGTGCTGAAGAACTGCGGCGACAACCTGACCCGCGAGAACATCATGAAGCAGGCGGCCAGCATCAACGGCCTTGAACTCGGCGGCCTGCTGCCGGGCATCAAGGTTCAGACCAGCGCCACCGACTTCGCCCCGATCTCCCAGCTCCAGCTGGAGAAATTCAAGGGCCAGAAGTGGGATCTGTTCGGCGACATCATCTCCGGCGACGTCGGCGGCTGATTTCCCGCCCGGCGGACGGACTGACTACTAAAGAAGCAGCCCCTGCGACCTCATCGCAGGGGCTGCTGCTTGATGGCCGCCGTCAAATGGTATTCAATTCGCCGCTGCGCCGCAATAAAACCAAGAGAAGAGGGCGCATGCACAACAGCCAACACGGGAGATCTGGAATGCCTGTTGCCATCAGCAGAGTAGCGATTGCATCCGCCGCGTTCGTCTTGCTCGCGGCGTCGAGCAATGGCGCGCTCGCCCAAAAGAAATACGATACCGGCGCCACCGATACCGAGATCAAGATCGGCAACATCATGCCGTACAGCGGCCCGGCCTCCGCCTATGGCGTGATCGGCAAGACCGAACAGGCCTATTTCAACAAGATCAACGCCGCAGGCGGCATCAACGGCCGCAAGATCAACTTCATCAGCTATGACGACGGCTACAGCCCGCCGAAGACGGTCGAGCAGGCGCGCAAGCTGGTCGAGAGCGACGAGGTGCTGTTCGTCTTCAATTCGCTGGGAACGCCGCCGAACTCGGCGATTCACAAATACATGAATGCGAAGAAGGTGCCGCAGCTGTTCGTCGCCACCGGCGCCACCAAGTGGAACGATCCGAAGGACTTCCCCTGGACCATGGGCTGGCAGCCGAACTACCAGAGCGAAGCGCGGATTTACGCCAAATACATTCTCAAGGAGAAGCCCGATGCCAAGATCGCCGTGCTCTATCAGAACGACGACTACGGCAAGGACTATCTCAAGGGCCTCAAGGACGGACTCGGAGCCAAGGCCTCGATGATCGTGGCCGAAGAAAGCTACGAGACCACCGAACCGACCATCGACAACCATATCGTCAAGCTGAAAGCCACCGGCGCCGATATCTTCATCGACATCACGACGCCGAAATTTGCGGCGCAGGCCATCAAGAAGGTCGCAGAAATCGAGTGGAAGCCGCTCCACATCCTCAATAACGTTTCGGCCTCGGTCGGCAGCGTCATCAAGCCGGCTGGCTATGAAAACTCGCAGGGCATCATTTCCGCAGCCTACCTGAAGGACGCCTCCGATCCGCAGTGGGACAACGATCCCGGAATGAAGGCGTTCTACGAGTTCATGGCCAAGGATTTTCCGGAAGGCAACAAGCTCGACGGTTCGACCGTGGTCGGTTACGGCGTGTCGCAAACGCTGGTCGAGGTGCTCAAGAACTGCGGCGACGACCTGACTCGCGAGAACGTCATGAAGCAGGCGGCGAACCTCAAGGACTTCCGCACCGAGGTCCTGCTGCCGGGCATCAAGATCAACACCTCTCCGACCGATTTTGCCCCGATCAGCCAGCTGCAGCTGATGAAGTTCAAGGGCGAGAAGTGGGAATTGTTCGGTGACATCATCTCCGGTGACGTCGGCGGCTAGAGGTTCTGGACCGCGTCCAGGACACGGAAGCATTGCAAACCCCCGCAGCTTGGCGTGCGGGGGTTTTCTTTTGCCGGAATCGGATGGATAAGCAGGGGCATGTCCTCGATTTCCATTCCCGTAACACCATGACCGACAGACGCCCTCTGCTGCGCGCGATCTTCGACGCGGCCGTGGCCGCCGCGCATCCCGACGTCGTGCTGGCGGCGCATCTGCAGCCCGTGCCGAAAGGCCGGGTGATCTGCCTTGCCGCCGGCAAGGGCGCCGCCGTGATGGCCGCGGCCGCGGAGCGGCATTATCTCGATACGCTGGAACTCGATCCGGCGCGGCTCTCCGGCATCGCGACCACCCGCCACGGCCACGGCGTGCCGACGCGGCGGATCGAGGTGATCGAGGCGGGCCATCCCGTGCCCGACGAGGCCAGCTTGCGGGCCGCCGAGCAAAGCCTGCGGCTCGCCGGGACCGCCGGCGCCGACGATCTCTTGCTGGTGCTGCTGTCGGGCGGCGGCTCCGCCAACTGGATCGCGCCGGCGGCCGGCGTGTCGTTCGCGCAGAAGCAACATCTGACCCGGGCGCTGTTGCGCTCGGGCGCGCCGATCGGCGAGATGAACATCGTCCGCAAGCATTTGTCGCAAATCAAGGGAGGAAGGCTCGCCCGCGCCGGCCGGCGTGCCGAAATCCTGACGCTGGCGATCTCGGACGTTCCGCATGACAACGCTTCCGCGATCGCCTCCGGGCCGACGGTGCCCGATCCGAGCACGCTTGCGGACGCCCGCGCCATCGTCGCGAAATACGGCCTCAAGGTCGACGACGCGATCAGCCGCGCGCTCGAGAATCCCGACAATGAGAGCTGCAAGCCCGGCGATGCCGCCTTTGCGCGCGCCCGCTTCGAACTGATCGCGCGGCCGCGGGCCTCGCTCGACGCGGCGATCGCAATCGCAAGCGAGGCCGACTACGACATCGTCGATCTCGGCGCCGACATCGAAGGCGAGGCGCGCGACGTCGGCGTCGAGCACGCGCGACTTGCCTTGCAGGCGCGCGCCCAGGGCAGGCGCGTGGCGATCCTGTCGGGCGGCGAGCTCACGGTGACCGTGCGCGGCAATGGGCGCGGCGGCCCCAACCAGGAATACGCGCTGGCGCTGGCCGCTCTGCTCAGGCACACCTCCGGCATTTCCGCGCTGGCGGCCGACACCGACGGCGCCGATGGCGGCGGCGGCAGCGCCGCCGATCCGGCCGGCGCCATGATCGACGCGACCACCTTCGCGATGATGGATTCGCTCGGCCTCGACCCGAAGAACTATCTCGACAACAACAATGCCACGGCGTTCTTCGCGGCCACCGGCGATCTCCTGCTGACGGGTCCGACGCTCACCAATGTCAACGACATCAGGGTGATCCTCGTCGATACGGGAAGATGATCCTCACGCTGAGGACCTCGTCTGCCGCACCCGCGATTGCGCGGCCTGCCGTTCGCGCGAAATCTTAACGCCTTGTTCAGCTAATTCCCGGGAAGTTGACTGAAATACCGGCATCTCGAACAGGCAATTCACCAGCCTTGGCTTCTAATGTAGGGCTCCTCATCGTCGGAGCACCGTGACACCTGCAAGAATTGCGGCGGAGGAACGCCAAATGGTGGATTCGATCGAGCGCACCGCCGATCCGGAGCCAGCTCACCCGGGTCGGCTTCTCGCTGAGGCCATCGACAACATGTCGCTGGGACTGGTGGTCTTCGATGGCCGCTACGAGGTCGTGTTCTGCAACGCGCGGTACATTGAAATTTACGGGCTCTCACCCGAGCAGGTGAAGCCGGGGACCCCCGTCGGCGAACTGATCCGGCGCCGCATGAATTTGGGGATCAAGGTCCGACCGCAACTCGACGATTATTTTCGCGAGTGCGCCGGAAACGCCGGGGTTCCCGCCACCAGCATCCAGGAATTCGCCGACGGCCGGATCATTGCCTGCACCGTTCACCCGATGCCCGGCGGCGGCGGAATGGTCACCCATGAGGACATCACGGCACGGGAGGAAATGAGCGCCCGCCTGCAGCGGCAGCTCGAACTCGGCCAGGAGCAGGAAGAGCGCCTGCGGATTCGAAACCTGCAATTCGATACCGCGATCAACAACATGTCGCAGGGATTGTGCTTCTTCGACGCTTCGCACCGGTTGATCGTCTGCAACGACCGCTACGTCGAAATGTACGACCTCCAGCGCGACCGCATCGGCTCCGGCACCTCGCTGCCCGAAATCGTCGACATGCGCTTTGAGGCCGGCAGCTGTCCGGCCATGACCCGGGAGGAATACCTGCACTGGCGCAGCAACGTCGCCGTGTCCCACGAACCCACCGACAGCATCGTCGAATTGCGAAACGGCAAGACCTTCAAGATCAGGCATCGGCCGATGCCCGACGGCGGCTGGGTTGCCACCCATGAAGACATCACCGAGCAGCGGCGATCCGAGGTCAAGATCGAATACATGGCGCACCACGACGCGCTGACGGGTCTTGCCAATCGCGTATTGCTGAACGAGCGGCTGGAACAGGCGCTGGGCCGCCGAATTCACTGCGAGGAATTGGTCGCGGTTCACCACCTCGATCTCGATCAGTTCAAGGCGGTGAACGACACCTTCGGTCATCCCGCCGGCGACAAGCTGTTGAAGATCGTCGCCGACCGCCTGCGCGGGATCGTCCGCGAGAGCGACACCATCGCGCGGATGGGCGGGGATGAATTCGTCATCGTGCAGGCCCCGATCGCCGATCCCGCCGCGGCCACCTCGCTGGCGCAACGCGCCATTGCGCTGATGAGCGAGCCCTTCGAACTCGACGGCCATCAGGCCGTGATCGGCGCCAGCGTCGGCATCGCGGTGGGGCCCGGCGACGGATTGCGACCCGACCGGCTGCTGCGCAATGCCGACCTCGCGCTGTACCGCGCCAAGGGCGACGGCCGCGGCACCTTCCGCTTTTTCGAGCCCGCGATGGACCTGCAGATGCAGACCCGCCGCATCATGGAACAGGACCTGCGCAAGGCGCTGCACGCCGGCGAGTTCGAACTCTACTACCAGCCGGTGGTGAATCTGGCGAGCCGCGAAATCAGCGGATTCGAGGCCCTGATTCGCTGGAACCATCCGGAGAAAGGCCTGATCTCGCCAGCCAGCTTCATTCCCCTGGCCGAGGAGATCGGATTCATCGTCCCGATCGGGGAGTGGGTGATCCGGCAAGCCTGTGCCACTGCGGCCCGATGGCCGGGCAATCTCAATGTCGCCGTCAATATTTCAGCCGTTCAATTCCGCAGCCCCGGCCTGATGCAGGTCATCGTCGGTGCGCTGGCGGCATCAGGCCTGGCGCCGACGCGGCTGGAAATCGAAATCACCGAGACGGTATTGCTGCAGCAGCGGGAAACCACGCTTGCGGTGTTGCACCAGTTGCGCGCGCTCGGCATCCGGATCGCGATGGACGATTTCGGCACCGGCTATTCCTCGCTGACCTATCTGCAGTGTTTTCCGTTCGACAAGATCAAGATCGACCGTTCCTTCGTCAAGGACATCGCGGAAAACACCGGGTCGCTCAATATCGTCCGCGCGGTTGCGGCGCTCGCCAACGGCCTGGGAATGACGGCCACCGCCGAGGGCGTGGAAACCTCCGAACAGCTCGACAGGATCACGTCGGAGGGCTGCACCGAGATGCAGGGATTCCTGTTCAGCAAGCCGCTGCCCGCCCATGAGATCGAGCGGCTGTTCCTGTCGGAGCGCGACGTGCGGAAGGATCAAGGTCGCATCGCCGCGGCGTGAGGCCCCCGTCATTCCGGGGCGCGCGTCAGCGCGAACCCGGAATCTCGAGATTCCGGGTTCGATGCTTCGCATCGCCCCGGAATGACGAACTAGAACTCCCGCGCGATCTTGGTCAGCATTTCCAATAGCGCGGCGCGGTTGGTGGGGCCTAACAATTCGTTCAGCCGCGCCTCGTGCTTGGCGGCGACGAGTTTTTTCGCCCGCGCCAGCACCGCGCGGCCCTTGTCGGTCAGCATCAGGATGTGGGAACGGCGATCGTTGGCCGAACGGATCCGCGCGCAGAGGTCGCGGCTCTCGAGGCCATCGAGCATCGCCACGAAATTCGGCCGGAGGATGCCGAGCGTATTGGCGATTTCGGTCTGGTTGCGGCCGGGATTGCGGTCGAGCAGCAGCAGCACCGAGAACTGCGCGGGCGTCAGCTGCAGCGGCGCGACACAGCGCAGAAAATCCTCGAAGATCTTCAGTTGCGCGCGCTTGAGCGAATAGCCCAATAGCTCAGACAGTTCGCCGAGCTGCAGCGCGGCGCTTTCGATGGCCGGCTCGGCGGGCTCCTTGCGGGCGGGACGAGATTTTACGGAATCAGGCTTGACGGAATCAGGCTTGGCGGCGTCGGCCATGGCGGTCTTGGAAACAGTCATCGCTCGATGCTCGCAATCTGGGCTAGGCTGCAAGGCGGCCGGGCCGCAACGGCCCGGGCCTTGAGATTATATTTGATAATTGTTATCCACCATATCAAATATCGCCAACCGTTTTCAACTGCCGATATCGCAACCGGCGGCGGCTTCCTGAAAGCGCGCGGCCGCAGCCATGATTTAAGGGGGAGCGCCAGCCTTGAACACGACGATCATGCTGTTCCTGCTTCAGGACGGCATCACCAACGGCGCCATCTATGCGTTGCTCGGGCTTGCGCTGGTGCTGGTGTTCGCCGTGACCCGCGTGATCCTGATTCCGCAGGGCGAGTTCGTCACCTATGGCGCGCTGACCTATGCCTCGCTGTCGTCGGGCCAGATGCCGGGCACGGCAAGGCTCGCATTCGCGATGGGGATCGTGGCGTTCGCTCTCGACCTGTTCGCCGCGCGGGCCTCGTTGCACCCGCGCCTGGTCTCGCGCGCCTTCGCGATCGATATCGGGCTGCCCTCCATCATCCTTGCGCTGACCTTCTGGTTCGCCGGCCATCATCCGCCGATCGCCGTCAGCATCACGCTGTCGCTTCTGATCGTGGCTTCCATCGGCCTGTTTCTCTATCGCATCGCGTTCCAGCCGATCGCACATACCTCGGTGCTGGTGCTGCTGATCGCCTCGGTCGGCTGCCACCTGGCGCTGCAGGGATTTGGGCTGGTATTCTTCGGCGCCGAGGGCCAGCGCGGCCCGACGCTTGCGGATGCAGCCTTCACGGCAGGTCCCTTGCGCTTCACCGGCCAAAGCATCGCGGTCTACGCCATCACGGTCGCCTTCATCATCGGTCTGTGGCTGTTTTTCGGCTTCACGCTCTACGGCAAGGCGCTGCGCGCCACCGCAGTCAACCGCCTCGGCGCGCGTCTTTCCGGCATCCGGACCACGCTGTCGGGCCAGATCGCGTTCGGGCTCGCCTCCGTGATCGGCGCGTTCTCCGGCATCCTGATCGTGCCGATCACGACGCTCTACTACGACACCGGCTTTCTGATCGGCCTGAAAGGTTTTATCGCCGCGATCATCGGCGGGCTCGTCAGCTATCCCTTGACCGCGGTGGCGGCCCTTGTGGTCGGCACGGTGGAGGCGTTCTCCTCGTTCTATGCCAGCAATTTCAAGGAAGTCATCGTCTTCACGCTGATCCTTCCGGTTCTCCTGCTGCGGTCGCTGGCGGCGCCCGCGGTCGAGGAAGAAAAGGATTGATCGCGATGAAGCAGCGGCTGCCGATCATCGTGTTCGCGCTCGTCATGGCGGCGATTCCGTTCGTGCCCGGCATGCCGCCGTTCTGGATCGTGCTCTTGGACAATATCGGGCTGTCCGCGCTGGTGGCGATGGGGCTCGTGCTGCTGACCGGCGTCGGCGGCCTCACCTCCTTCGGCCAGGCGGCGTTTTGCGGATTTGGGGCCTATACGACGGCGGTGCTGACCACCGCCTATGGCCTCTCGCCATGGCTGACGTTGCCGATGTCGCTGTTGGTGAGCGGCATCGCCGCGGTCCTTCTCGGAATCGTCACCGTGCGGCTGTCCGGCCATTATCTGCCGCTCGGCACCATCGCCTGGGGACTCGGGCTGTTCTATCTGTTCAGCAAGCTCGAATTTCTGGGGCGCAACGACGGCATCTCCGGCATCCCGCCGCTTTCGATCGGCAGCCTGCGGATGATCGACCCCGGCACGATCTATTTCGCGATCTGGATCGCGGTGCTGATCTCCGCGCTGTTGACGATGAACCTGCTGGACTCGCGCACCGGGCGCGCCATCCGCGCGCTGCGGCGCGGGCATATTGCCGCCGAAGCGTTTGGGGTACAAACGCCGCGCGCCAAACTTTTGGTCTTTATCTATGCGGCGGTACTTGCCGGCCTTTCGGGCTGGCTCTATGCGCATTTCGTGCGCGCGGTCAATCCGACCCCGTTCGGCGCGCAGGCCGGCATCGAATATCTGTTCGTCGCGGTGGTCGGCGGCGCCGGCTATGTCTGGGGCGGCGTGCTCGGCGCCGCCATCGTCGTGATCCTGAAGGAGTTATTGCAGAGCTACCTGCCCTATGTGTTCGGCGGGCAAGGCCAGCTCGAGACCATCGTGTTCGGCATCCTGCTGGTGGCGCTGTTGCAACTGGCGCCGACCGGGGTCTGGCCCTGGCTGATGGCGCGACTGCCGTTCAAGCCGGCCCGCAAGCGGCCCGATACTTCGCTTGTCTTGCCCGCCCGGGCGAAACCGCCGGGCACGCCGGAGGTGCTGCTGCAGGTCGAGGGCGCGCGAAAGCAGTTCGGCGGCGTGATCGCGGTCAACGACGTCTCGTTCGACGTGCAGGCCCGCGAGATCGTCGCGCTGATCGGGCCGAACGGCGCCGGCAAGAGCACGACCTTCAACCTGATCACCGGCGTGCTGACAAAGTCCGGCGGCACGATTTCCGTGCTCGGCAGGAACATCGACAACGCACCGCCGCAACAGGTTGCAAAGCTCGGCATCGCCAGGACCTTCCAGCACGTCAAGCTGGTGCCGGACATGACGGTGCTGGAAAACGTTGCGATCGGCGCGCATCTGCGCGGGCACGCCGGCGCGCTCGCCAGCATGTTCCGGCTCGATCGATCGGACGAAGCAAGGCTGCTCGCGGAAGCGGCGCGCCAGATCGAGCGCGTCGGGCTCAGTGACCAGATCGACGCGCCCGCCGGCTCGCTCTCGCTCGGCCAGCAGCGCATCGTCGAGATTGCGCGTGCGCTGTGCATCGATCCGATGCTGCTCTTGCTCGACGAGCCCGCCGCAGGCTTGCGTCATCTGGAGAAGCAGCGGCTCGCCGCGCTGCTGCGCAGCTTGCGCGACGGCGGCATGTCGGTGCTGCTGGTCGAGCACGACATGGGGTTCGTGATGGATCTCGCCGACCGCGTCGTGGTGCTCGACTTCGGCACCAAGATCGCCGAAGGCACGCCGCAGGCGATCAAGACCAATCCCGATGTCATCAAGGCCTATCTCGGAGCGGCCGCATGAATGCGCTGTTGCGGGTAGCCGATGCCCACATCGCCTATGGCAAGGTCGAAGCGGTGCGCGCGGTATCGCTCGAGGTCGGCGACAACGAGATCGTCACCATCATCGGCGCCAACGGCGCCGGCAAGAGCACGCTGCTCAACGCCATTATGGGGATTTTGCCGCTGAAGGGCCGTGTCGTCTTTGCCGGCGATGACATGTTGCGCGCCGAGATCGAAGACCGCGTCGCGGCGGGCTTGAGCCTGGTGCCGGAGCACCGCGAATTGTTCGCCACCATGAGCGTGGAAGACAATCTGCAGCTCGGCGCGTTCCGGATCGCCCGGGCGGTCGCGACAAGATCCTTCGAGCGAGTCTACACGCTGTTTCCCCGCCTGAAGGAGCGGCGCCGGCAGCTCGCCGGCACGCTGTCGGGCGGCGAGCAGCAGATGCTGGCAATGGGCCGCGCGCTGATGGGCGCGCCAAAGCTATTGATGCTGGACGAGCCGAGCCTCGGGCTGGCGCCGATCATCGTCGCCGACATCTTCCGCACCATTTTCGAACTTCGCGCCAGCGGCGTCTCCGTGCTGCTCGTCGAACAGAACGCGCAGGCCGCGCTAAAGATCGCCGACCGCGCCTATGTGATGGAGCTCGGCGAATTCATCCTGAACGGCCCGGCCAAGGAGATCGCCGCCAACGCGCGTGTGGCCGCGAGCTATCTCGGCTTTACCCATGAGGGCGAGAGCGCGATTTGAATCGCGCTTGCGTTTAGACCGCTGTCGCGTTTCACTTCACCCTCCCCTGGAGGGGGAGGGTCGCTTGGACCGGACGATGCGCAGCATCGTTCGGTCTAAGCGGGGTGGGGTGATCTATCCGCGAGTGCAATGCCCATGGTGTCCACATCCATCCGCCGCGCAGCAGCCAAGCGACTTCGGGCCAACACGACGCCGCACGAGCGCATATTGTGGCGCGCGCTGAAGGAACTGCCGGTCGAAGGCACACACTTCCGGCGGCAGGCGCCGATCGGTCCCTATGTCGTCGACTTTTTCTGCCCGGCCAAGCATTTGATCATCGAACTTGACGGCGGACATCATAACGATGACGAAACTGCCAGGCGTGATCAAGAAAGACAGCGTTGGCTGGAGCAGGAGGGATATCGGGTTGTTCGCTTCTGGAATTCCGAGATCACCCGTGACCTGACGGCAGTACTCGAACGGATTTATGTTGAATTGTATGGTTCGCGTGACGCAGAAGCCGAACTACTGAAACACCGCCGTCGACGATAGACTGTCACCCCGCCCCCGCCCGCATCGGACGATGCTTCGCATCGCCGAATGCGGACGACCCTCCCCCTCCAGGGGAGGGTAAGGAAGAGTCGAACTCGATATTGACCGAGTTGCAATCTCACTTCACCAGCACGTATTTCCCGTCCTTCACCGTCAGCAAAATCCGCGCGCGGTCGTCGAGGCCGTAGCGGTCTTTTTCGGTGAAGTTGTAGACGCCCTGGCTGGCGGCGATGTCGCGTTCGCTGAGCAAGGCCTGGCGGATCGCCTCGTGGAATTCCGGCGTGCCGGGTTTTGCCGTCTTCAGCGCCACCGGGATGACGCGCCCCAGCACCAGGAAGGCGTCGTAGGAATGGCCGGCGAACTGGCTGCGGCTGTTGGGGCCGTATTTGGCCTCATAGGCCTTGTCCAGCGCCATGCCGGGCTTCTTAGTCAGCGCGCTGTCAGGCTGGTCCTCGGGATCCATCACCGGACCGGACGCCATGATCACGCCCTCGGCAGCGGGACCTGCGATGCGGATGAAGTCCATGCTGGCGGCGCCGTGATTGTGGTAGATCAACCCCTTGTAGCCCCGCGCGCGCAGTTCAGTCTGCGGCAACGCCGCAGCCGTGCCCGACCCACCGACCAGGATCGCGTCCGGATTGGCGGCGATCAGCTTCAGCACTTGCCCCGTGACCGACGTATCCGGGCGCGCATAGCGCTCCTCATCAACAATCGTCAAGCCGAGCGGCACGCCCTGGGTCTTGAGATCGTTGAACCAGAGGTCGCCGTAGGAATCGGAGTAACCGATATAGCCGACGGTCTTTATGTTGTGCGCCTTCATGTGCGCGTACAAGCCCTTGCCCATCAGCGGCACCGGCTGCGGCATCGTCACCGACCATTTAGCGCGCTCCGGCGTGATCGGGAATGGCGCGAGACCGATATGTGGAATGCCCGCCTCGTTGGCGACGTTGGACACCGCGATCGTTGTCGGCGTGATCGAGGATCCCATAATGATGTCGGCCTTGGACTCCGTGACGAACCGCCGCGCATTGGTCGTGGCAGTGGTCGGATCGCCGCCATCGTCGAGCACGATGACCTTCAGCGGCACGCCGCCGATCTCCTTGGCGACGAATTCCAGCGCGTTGCGCTCGGGAATGCCGAGCGCCGCGCCTGGGCCGGTGGTGGTGACGGTGATGCCGATCACGATCTCATTGGTTTGCGCCAGCGCGGGTAGCGCCGGCAGAGCGAGCGACGCCGCGATCACGGCTGCGGACAGGTAAAGCCTTTTCATTCGTTCCTCCCGTTAAGTGTTGTTCTTAGTCTAGATCAAAATTCGCCCGACATTTCAGCCCCTTCTTTAGGTCATACCATCAGGCGAGTCAGCCCCGCATGAACCTGGCGACGATTTCCTCCGGCACCGCGGCCGATTTCAGCCGCGCCGGATCGTCGGGGTGACGGCCGACCAGCACCCTGGTCTCGAACGCCTCGATCGCCAATGCCTCGGCCTTGAACACCTTGTGGGTGACCTCGAAACTCGAGCGCTTGAAGCTCTCGACCCGGCTCTCGATCGTGATCCAGTCGCCATGGGTGGACGCGATGTAGAATTTCGCCCGGGTATCCACCATGGGAATGCCGACCAGGCCGTACTTCTTGATGATGTCCTGCTTGGAGAAGCCGGCGGCCTCGAACATGATCGAGGTCGAATCGTCGAACATCGCGAAATAGCGCGGGTAGTAAACGATATTGGCGGGGTCGCAATCGCCCCACTGTATCTGCAAATCGCGACGATGAACGAACATGGCTTCAACCTTGTTTCAGTCTGGGCAATATCGCGCAGCAACGGCGGTCGGCTCCCTCTCCCGCCCTTCGCGGGGGAGGGTTGGGGTGGGCGTGCCAGCCAAGCAACAGATGTCGCGTGGATAGAATTCCCCCACCCGCCGCGCTCCGGACGATGCTTCGCATCGCTCGGCGCGCGTCGACCTCCCCCGCAAGCGGGGGAGGTGAAGGAATGCACGTCGCAAATTTCAATTCGCCAACCATCACTCAGCGCGGCGCCATGCGCAGCGATGCGTCGAGCCGCACCACCTCGCCGTTGAGATAGGGATTGTCGATCATGTGCATCGCAAGCAGCGCGAATTCGTCGGGCTGGCCGAGACGATGCGGGAATGGAATCGCGGCGGCAAGCGAGTCCTGTGCCTCCTGCGGCAGGCTGCCGAGCAGCGGGGTGAGGAACAGGCCGGGCGCGATGGTGAGAACGCGGATTCCGAACTGCGCCAGTTCGCGCGCGATCGGCAAGGTCATGCCGACAATGCCGCCCTTGGACGCCGAGTAGGCGGCCTGCCCGATCTGGCCGTCATAGGCAGCGACGGAGGCGGTGTTGATCACGGCGCCGCGCTCGCCGCCCTCGAGCGGTGCAAGCTTCGACATCTCGGCCGTCGCAAGCCGGAGCATGTTGAACGTGCCGATCAGATTGACCTTGATGACCCTCTCGAAATCGGCGAGCGGATGCGGGCCATCGCGGCCGACCACGCGCTTGGCAACGCCGATGCCGGCGCAATTGACCAGCACGCGCGCCGGACCGTGCACCTTGGCCGCCTGCACGACCGCGGCCTCGGCCGAGGCGGCGTCGGTGACGTCGCAGGCAATGGCCGTGCCCTTGATCTCCGCCGCAACGCTTTCGGCAAGTTTTGCGTTGAGATCGCACACCGCAACCTTCGCACCCGCAGCCGCCAATCTTCGCGCGGTGGCCGCGCCCAGTCCCGAGGCGCCGCCGGTGACGATGGCCGCATGATCCTTCAACTGCATGATTCTCTCCCTGACGAATTATTGTTTGGAATTTGGCAGCAGCGTTATCACGTGTTCGGCCGGCGTCGGCGAGTAAAGCTCGTCGATCAGCGCGGCGCGAGCGTCCAGCACCGCGCGCTGGTTGATCGAGCCCTTGTCGGTGACCTCGCCGCGGTCGATCGAGACCGGCGTATCCAGCAGCACCGCGCGCGCGATCCGGGTCGACGATCCCGTCGAGGTCGCGAGGAATCTTGCAAAGCGCTCGCGGAAGGCCTCAACGATCAGGGAATCGGCCGCGGCAGCGGCAAGGTCGTCCAGCGCCAACGTCGGATTGATCAGCCGGCAGCCGTCGAGATCGAGAATCACCAGCGCCGATATCTCGTCGCGGTTGATGCCCGCGATGACCACGTCGCGCACCAGCGGCGCGCAGGCTGCGATGAAGCGGGCGCGCAGCGGGCCGACGCTGACCCAGGTGCCGCTGGCCAGCTTGAAATCCTCGGCGATGCGGCCGTCGAAATCGAAGCCGGCGTGCAAATCGGCAGGATCCGCCGGCTTGAGCGCATCGCCGAACTTGTAAAAGCCTTCCTCGTCGAAAGCGGCGGCGGTGAGTTCCGGCTGCCGCCAATAGCCCGGCGTAACGTTCGGCCCACGGCAGCGAACCTCCAGCTTGCCGTTATTGGGCACGAGCTTGGCGTCGTTGCCGGGCACGGGAAGCCCGACATGGCCGGAGCGGCTGGTGGAAGGAGTGACCGACATGAAGAACGGCGCGGTCTCGGTGGCCCCTAACCCGGTCAGCATCGGCACGCGGAATCCGGTTTCCTGCAAAGACAGTTCGTCGAGGCTGTTCCAGACGAACGGCGACAGCGCCGCGCCGGAAAAAAACATCGCATGCAGCCGGGAGAAGAATTTCGCCCGCAACGCCTTGTCGTCGCGCAGGTATGGCAATAGCGATTCGTAGCCCTTGGGCACATTGAAATAGACCGTCGGCGCAATTTCGCGCAGGTTCCGCACGGTCTCCTCGATGCCGCCGGGCATCGGCTTGCCCTGGTCGAGATACATCGAGCCGCCGTTGTAGAGCGTCAGCCCGATATTGTGATTGCCGCCAAAGGTGTGATTCCACGGCAGCCAGTCGACAATGACCGGCGGCTCGTCCTTGAGGAAGGCCATGGTTTCGCGGATCATCACCTGGTTGGCGCAGATCATCGCCTGCGTATTGACGACCGCCTTGGGATTTCCGGTCGAGCCGGAGGTCAGCAGGAATTTGGCGATCGTGTCCGGACCGATTGCCTCATGCACGGTGTCGAGGCTGGGATGCAGCGGCGTCGCCATCAGGCTGGCGAGCGCGGTGACGTCGCGCCCTGGTAGCGCGCCAGAGGCGACGACGATCTCGGTTCCGAAGGAGACATTGGCTTCCAGGGCGGTAGCGAATTTATCCGCGTCGTCGGCGAAGACGAGGCCGGGGGTCAACAGCTTCATCAGATAGGACAGCTTGCCAAAATCCCGCGATACCAGCGAATAGGCAGGGGATACCGGGCAAAACGGAATCCCCGCATAGAGCGCGCCGAACGCCATCAAGGCATGATCGATCGAATTGCCGGAAAGGATCACCAGCGGTCTCTCGGCGGAAAGGCCGCGCGCCAGCAGGGCTGAGGCGATATGCCGGCTCGCGGTCAGCAGTTCGGCGTAAGTGATCTGCCGCCACGAGCCGCCGCCAACGCGCTCCGCCATGAAGACGCGATCTGGTTCGGCGCCGGCCCAATGGTGCAGGCGGTCGGTGAGGCGGACAGGATATTCGCCGAGCGCAATTTTTGGCCGCAGATAAATCGTACCATCGTCGCGGCGCTCGATCGTAACAGAGGGATCGCCGAACGAAATCGGACGCAGCGGGGCATCGCTGCACATGGTGGGGGCCGAACTGTTGGCTGTCGCGCTCATGTCAGGCCGGCTTCACCTTGGCGGTCTTGCGGTCGAGGAAGGCGCGGATGCGCAATTTGGCCTCCTTGTCGCTTTGCGCCACCGTCGCCATCAGCGATTCCATCAACAGCCCGGTCTGCGGATTGGCTTCCGCGATCATCGGCAGCGCCTGCAGCACGGCGAAATTGGTCAGCGGCGCATTATCGGCGACTTTTGCCGCAAGCTCCATCGCCTTGGGCAAAGCGCCGTCTTTCTCGACGAGATATTGCGCAAAGCCGTAAGACGCGCCCTCGGTCGCGGAATAGACCCGCCCCGTGAGCATCATGTCGGTCATCCGCGCCACCCCGATCAGCCGCGGGAGCCGCACCGATCCGCCGCCGCCGACAAAAATGCCGCGCTGGCCTTCGGGCAGCGCGAAATAGGCTGACGGCTCGGCGACCCGGATATGCGCGGCACAGGCAAGCTCCAGCCCGCCGCCGATGACAGCTCCCTTCAGCGCCGCGATCACGGGCACGCGGCAATATTGCACACGGTCGAACACCCGGTACCACATCTGCGAATGCCGCAGGCCGTCGGTAGCGTCGTGCTCGGTCAATTCCGAGAGGTCCAGACCGGACGAGAAATGCTCACCCACGCCATGGATCACCACCGCGCCGATGCCATCGGGAATGTCAGCAAAGCAGTCCTGGATCGCGAGGATGATGCCGTCGTTCAGCGCGTTGCGTTTTGCGGGGCGGTTGAGGCCCACGGACAGCACCGGGCCCGAACGCTCGACCTTGAGCAGCGCGGAAGGCTCCGCTTTGGCGGCGGGGGCGGCGTTTCCCATGGGCTTATTACGTCCTGTCCAGAATAGTTATGTTTTATAACGATTGGACGGGGAGTCAACAAGGCTCTCTCTCGAAACCGTCATTGCGAGGAGCGCAGCGACGAAGCAATCCATGCTTCCTTCGCGGAGCCATGGATTGCTTCGCTTCGCTCGCAATGACGAGTAGGCCCCCGCCTGATGGCCTCACAGCACCTGATGCATGTCGATCTCGACGCGATCCGGGTGCCTTGCGCCGACGCCGATGAACAGGTTCTCCATCAGCCAGCGGTATTTTTCACTGCCGGTTTCGAATTTCGGCACCGAGCGGAAATAGATCGACGCGGGATCGACGATCTCGCCTTTGGCGATGCGGTCGAGCAATTCCTTACGCCCGAAGCGGATGCCGATGTTCTCGATGTAGACGATGGCGCCATCGTCCAGCTCAAAGGCGTATTTCGCTTCCAGTTCCGTAAAACCGTTCGGGCGAATGGTCTGAAAATCCGCGCCGACCGGAAAGATCGTTCCCTTGAAGCCGTTGCCGAAAACTTCGCCGCCGAGGATCGGGATCACGCGCCTGACACCATGGCCGTGATCGCCGGCAATGATCGGCGCGCCGACCTTGATGGCGAGACTGAAGACGTATTTGGTTTGGAGTGCGGGTGCCATTCTAATGCGCCATCATGCGTTGCGGCAGCCAGGTCGCCAGGATCGGAAAGGCGATCAGGATGACCAGCCGGACCAGGTCGGTCGCCACGAACGGCAGCACGCCCTTGAAGATCGTGGCAAAGGACACGTCCTTGACCACGCTCTTGATGACGAAGACGTTCATGCCGACCGGCGGATGGATCAGGCCGAGCTCCACCGTCATCACGATGATGACCCCGAACCAGATCGGGTCGAAGCCGAGATGAGAGATCACGGGAAAGATGATCGGCACCGTGAGGATGATCATCGCCATGGCGTCCATCAGGCAGCCCAGCACGAGATACATCACCATGATCAGCGCCAGCACGCCGTAGGGGCCGAGACCGAGCCCGGTGAGAAATTCCGTGACCTTCTGCGGCGTCTGCGTCACCGTGAGGAAATAGCCGAAGATCAGCGCGCCGATCAGCACCGTGAACACCGCCGCCGCGGTGCGGGTCGCCTGCAACAGCGAGGCGAGGATTTTTTCCCTGTCGAGCCGACCGGTGGCGACACCGATCAGGAACGCGCCGGTGGCGCCGACGCCGCCGGCCTCCGTTGGCGTAAAGCGCGGCAGGAATGGCAGGCCGTAGAGCCCGCCGATCACGAACACGAACAGCAGCACCGGCGCCCAGATGTCCTTCAGTCCGGCAAAACGCTCGCGCCAGGTGGTGGTGGCGCCTTTCGGCAGGAAGCCCGGCCGCAAATAGCCGATCAGCGCGATGGTGATCATGTACATGGTCATCGCGAGCAGGCCGGGAACGATGCCGGCCATGAACAATTTGCCGATGTCCTGCTCGGTGATGATGCCGTAGACCGCAAGCACGGTCGAGGGCGGCAGCATCGCCCCCAGCGTGCCGCCGGCCGCGATCACGCCGGTGGCAAAGGATTGCGGATAGCCGAAGCGGCGCATTTCCGGATAGGCGACCGCCGAAAATGTCGCGGCCGTTGCGACCGACGAGCCGCAGATCGCGGCAAAACCGCCGCAGGCCGCGACCGTTGCGATCCCGAGGCCGCCGCGCAGATGTCCGACAAAACCGTTGGCGGCGCGGAACAAATCACGGCTCATGCCGGAATTGCTGACGAAGGTGCCCATCAGCAGGAACATCGGAATCACGCCGAAGGTATAGTCGGTCACCGTGCGCATCGAGGTCTGGCCGACCAGCTTCAGCGCCGGCGTGCCGCCCACGAGATAGCCGAAGCCGGAAACACCGACCAGCCCCATCGCCATGCCGACCGGCACGCGCAACAGCATCAGCGCGAACAGCGCGACGAATCCAAGGATCGCGACGGCGTCGGTGCTCATGCCCTACTCCGTGGCCGCGATCTTGGGGTCGTGCATCTCTTCGGGATGGAAGATCAGCCGGTAGGTGCGAATCGCGATCAGCAGCACTGCGGAGACGTCGCCGATCCACGCCACCGCGAAGAACGGCCAGGTCGGCATATGCATGTCGAAGGTGAGGACGTGATCGTTATAGGTGCCGCGCACCTTGTCGAACAGCGTCCAGGTCTGCACGGTGACGACGAACAGCAGGACCAGGGTTGCGAACACGTCGATCCAGCGTTGGTACCTTGGGCCGACATTGGCCCAGACCAGATCGACGGTGATATGGCCGCCGCGATAGCTCGTCGCGGCGATGCCCCAGAAGATCAGGATGCCGAGCAGCATGCGCCCGATGTCGAAGGAATCCGGAATCGCATAGTTGAAGAGATTGCGCAGCAGCACCGCGACGAAGATGTTGGCGGCGACGATGCCGACGAAGCCGGCCGCGATCCATTCGATCGTATCGATGAAACGGTCCATCGACGCGCGCTTCATGTCCGCTCCGGAGGGTCAGAGGATTAAGGTAAGAAAACGGCGGCGGGATCGTCCCGCCGCCGCGGTGAAATGCGATTGCGCCCTATTGCGCCAGGGCGTTGTACTTGGCGAGCGAGGCGCGAAGGTCCGTCAGCGCCGCGTCCGGATCGGTCCCGGTCTTCCGGACGGCGTCGGCCCAGGTCTTGACCAGCGGCTCGGCGGCCTTTTTCCACAGCGCGGTCTGGTCCGCCGTCAGCTTGTAGACCTCGTGCCCCTCCTCCGCCTTCACCTTGTCGATGCCGGCGTCCTCGAACTTGCCCCAGGGCTCGCCGACGCGGCCGGCGGCCTCGGTATTGCAGTTGTCGTCGATCGCCTTCTTCTGACGGTCGGACATCTCGTTATACTTGTCCTTGTTCATCACGAAGGCGAAGGTCGTGACATAGAGCGGCGCGTCCATGTGATACTTCGTCACCTTGTCGATGCCGAACAGCACCAGCGATCCCCACGGGAAGGTGAGCGCGTCGGCGACGCCGCGCTCGATGATGTCGCGCGCCTCCGGCGCCGAAGACTGCACGTTGGTGCCGCCGAGAAGGGTGACGAAATTCGCGATGGTGGCATCCGCAGGGCGGATCTTCATGTCCTTGATGTCGTCAGGCACCACGATCTTCTTGGTGCGCGAGTGGAACGACGACGGCGCATGGATGAAGGCGAGGCAGAATTTTACGTCCTTCATCTCCGTCCCGGCATATTTCCGGTACCAGGCATCCAGCCCCTCCGAGCCGCCCTTGGCGCTCGACATCAGGAACGGCAGCTCGCCGGCACCGATGATCGGGAAGCGGCCGGGCTGGTAGCCCGGATTGATATAGGTGACGTCGGCGATGCCGTCGCGCGCCATGTCGTAATGGTCGAACGCCTTGCCGAGCTGCTGGGCGGGATAGACCTTGTAATGGATGGTGCCGCCGCTTTCCTTCTCGACCGCCGCGCCCCAGTCCTCCAGCGCCTTCTGCAGCGGGTGCGAGGCCGGCACCCAATGTGACAGTTTCAGCTCGAAGGTCTTTTCCTGCGCGAGCGCAGGCGTCACGCTGGCGGCCAGCAGCAACGCCAAGAACGTCTTCCTCATCGAGATCGTCTCCCCTCTGATATCAGGGCTTCAATCGCCCTTTGCAGATATTGTTATATGATATAATTATCATTGCAAGACGGGCGGCTACGCCCGTAAGCGGCTCACGTTGAAGCCTATAGCAATCAGGGGGGCAAGTATTGCGGACAAAAGTAGCAATCATTGGCGCGGGGCCGGCGGGATTGCTGCTGGGGCAACTGCTTCATAGCTACGGTGTCGACAACATCATCCTGGAGCGCCAGACGGGCGAATACGTGCTCGGCCGCATCCGCGCCGGCCTGTTGGAAGAAGGCACTGTGGCGCTGCTCGATGAAGTCGGCGCAGGCGCGCGGGCGCATCGCGAGGGGCTGCTCCATGACGGCATCGAACTCGCCTTTTCAGGCAGCCGTCATCGCATCGACATGAAGGCGGCCACCGGCAAGACGGTGATGATCTACGGCCAGACCGAAGTGACGCTGGACCTGATGAACGCGCGCAAGGCCGCCGGCCTGATTTCGGTGTATGAAGCCAGCGACGTCAAACCGCATGATTTCGACACCGATCATCCGCGCGTCAGCTATGTCAAGGACGGAGTCACCCACGAGATCGCATGCGACTTCATCGCCGGCTGCGACGGTTTTCATGGCGTCAGCCGCGCCTCGGTAAAACCTTCCGCGATCCGGACGTTCGAGCGGGTCTATCCGTTCGGCTGGCTCGGGATCCTGTCGGAGACGCCGCCGGTCAGCCACGAGTTGATCTACTCCAATCACGCGCGGGGATTTGCGCTGTGCACGATGCGATCGATGCACCGCAGCCGCTATTACGTGCAATGCTCGCTCGACGACCACGTTGATCAATGGCCGGATGAGCGATTCTGGGACGAGTTGAAGCGGCGGCTTGACCAAAGGGCGGTCGATCATCTCGTCACCGGGCCCTCGATCGAAAAGAGCATCGCTCCCTTGCGCAGCTTCGTCGCCGAGCCGATGCGGTTCGGGCGGATGTTTCTCGCCGGCGACGCCGCCCACATCGTGCCGCCGACCGGCGCCAAGGGCCTCAACCTCGCCGCCAGCGACGTGCATTATCTGTCGCGGGCCTTGCGCGAATATTACGACGAGAAATCCTCCGCAGGCGTCGATGGCTATTCCGAAAAGGCACTGTCGCGGGTCTGGAAGGCGGTGCGCTTTTCATGGTGGATGACCTCGATCCTGCATAAGTTCCCCGATCAGGGCGACATCGGCGCGCGTATTCAACTGGCCGAACTCGACTATCTCGTCAACTCGAAGGCGGCGGCGACATCGCTGGCGGAGAATTATGTGGGATTGCCGTACTGAGGATTGAAATTCGCGGCGGCCCCGCCGCCGTCATTGCGAGGAGCGCGAGCGACGAAGCAATCCATTCTGGCAGCGGTGCTGCGTCGTGGATTGCTTCGCTTCGCTCGCAATGACGAGGTCATACCATGCTTACCCTCTATTTCGCCCCTGGCTCCAGTTCGATGGCCGTGCACATTGCGCTGCACGAGATCGGCGTCCCCTTCGAGGCCAGGCCGATGTCGTTCAAGGCAAACGACCTGCGCTCCCCGGAATATCTGGCGCTCAATCCGGAAGGCAAGGTTCCGGCGCTGCTCGTCGACGGGTGTCCGCTGTTCGAGGTGCTGGCGATCCTGTTTTATCTGGCGAAACGCTTTCCAGACGCAAAACTGTTGCCGCGCGAAAATATCGAGGCCGAGGCGCAGGCGTTTTCATGGATGTCGTTCGCCGCCGCCACGCTGCATCCAGCGCGGCAGCGCGGACTGGATCATGCCATCGAGGTCTGGCAGATCGCCGACCGTCGGCTGGGCAGCAGCTGGGCGCTGGAGACTTATTCGATCGCCGACATCCATCTGTTTCGCCTGTACTGGCGGCTCGCCAATTCCCTGAAGCCCGCGGCGGGCACCTTCCCCCATCTCGAGGCGCATTACGCGCGCATGATGGCGCGGCCGGCGGTGCGGAAGACGATCGAGATTGAAACCGCGATCGGATATGAATTGCCGGCGTGAATGTTCTGTTGTCATTCCGGGGCGATGCCAACGGGTCCGGCCTTTGGCCGGCCCGATGACAGGCTCCGCATCGAACTACGATGTGCAATGGCACATCGGAGAATCTCGAGATTCCGGGTCTGGTCCTTCGGACCATCCCGGAATGACGGCGCGCCTTCCGTTTCAAACACCCGCCGAAATCCCGTTTAAAACTTTGTAAGCAGTGAATATCGCGCGCATCGCGCTTAATGATGGCCGCATCGGAAACACGCGAGCCGCATATGACCGATATCCCCCAGGGTTTCGAACGCCAGTCGCGGCGCAGTCCGCTCACCGATCCATGGGAGCCGATCTATTCGAAGCTGACTCCTGACGCGATCATCCTGGGCCTGCGGCTGGCGACGCCGCACACCAATGCGCGCGGGTTCGTGCATGGCGGGCTGATCGCAGCGCTGACCGATAAGGCGATGGGGCACAGCTGTGGCCACAAGATGCACGGCACCCATTCGCTCGTGACGGTCAGCATGTCCATCGATTTTGTCGGCAGCGCCCAGATCGGGCAATGGCTCACGGTCGAGACCGACGTGATCAAGACCGGCAGCACGCTCTGCTTCGCGCAGTGTTTGGTGAAGGCCGACGACGCGATCATCGCGCGCGCCAATGCGACGTTCCGCGTGGTGAAGAAGGGGGAATAGCCTTGCGCCCCGTCGCGAAGCCCACAACCGTCATGCCCGGCCTTGTGCCGGGCATCCACGTCTTCCTGCCGGACGAGGAAAAAGACGTGGCTGGCCGGGCATAGGCGAGCGACGCCGTCCTTCGGACGGCTATGCCCGGCCATGACGAGAGTTTTGTTTAGGGCCGAGCCTCACTTCCCAAAATGCCAGTCGCTCACCTCGATCACGAGATCGATGAACGCCCGCACCTTGGCCGACAACAGCCGCGAGGTCGGATAGACCAGGTGGATCGGCAGTGGCGGCGGCTCGAAATTCGCCAGCACGATTCTGAGCCCGCCGCGCCTGAGCGCGTCGGCCGCCTGATAGAACATCACCCGCGTCAGCCCGCCGCCTGATTCCGCATACTGGATCGCGGCATCGGCGCTGTTGGTGACAAATCGCGGCGCGGGCGTCACGCGGACCTCGCGGCCGTCCTCGACGAAACGCCAGTCCGGCGGCGCGGCGGTGGCGCCAAACTGGATCGTGGCGTGCGTGGCGATCGCCGCGGGCGTTGCGGGTTCGCCATGCGTCTCGAGATAGGCCGGTGCGGCGACCACGAGCCGCCTCATATCGCCGACCTGGCGCGCCACCAGGCTGGAATCCGCCAGGTGACCGATCCGGACCGCGAGGTCGACGCCGTCCTCGACCAGGTTGATCATGCGATCTTCCAGTCGCAATTCGCCGGCTACTTCGCCGTAGCGCTTCAGGTAGGCCGACATCACGGGGCTGACATGGAGGCGGCCGAAACCGACCGGCGCCGAGACCACAAGCCGTCCGCTCGGCTTGATACGTTCGCCCTCGGCCGCGCCTTCGGCTTCCTCGACGTCGGCAAGGATGCGGCGGGCGCGTTCGAGATAGCGGGCGCCGACATCGGTCAGCGCGACCTTGCGCGTGGTCCGCTGCAACAGCCGCGCGCCGAGCCGATCCTCCAGCGCCGCGATCAGCCGCGTCACCCCCGAAGGCGACAGCCCGAGCTTGCGCGCCGCCGGCGCAAAACCCTGGAGGTCGGCCACCGCGACGAAGGCCTGCATGGCGTCAATGCGATCCATGAGACTATTTCATATGTTGCAATGATGAAGTGTCAATGCGGCCGATTGTTTAATTTCTGAAGGGGGCCACTTTGATGGAAGAAAAACAGGGAAGTTTCCGATGTCCGACCTTCACACCTATTCCAGCGATGTCGCCTTCACCCCGTCCGTCAAGGCGATCCAGGCCCGCAAGGGGTCGCGCGGGGCGTATGCCCATGTCGAGGAGCGCGGTGGGTGGCGCACCGAAATCGACGAGAATCTCGCGGCCTTCCTGGCGCAGGCCGATAGCCTGTACTTCGCGACCGCTTCAGCCGACGGACAGCCTTATATCCAGCACCGCGGCGGACCGAAGAGGTTTTTGAAAATCCTGGACAAGACCACGCTTGCCTTTGCCGATTACAGCGGCAACCGGCAGTACATCACGCAAGGCAATCTCTCGGAAAATCCCAAGGCGCAGATCTTCCTGATGGATTATGCGCATCGCCGCCGGGTTAAAATCTGGGGCGAGGCGCGCGTGGTCGACGACGATCCGGCGCTGCTGCAGTCGCTGATGCCTAGGGGTTACGGGGCGCGGCCCGAGCAGGTGATCGTGTTCAGGATCGCGGCCTGGGACACCAACTGCCCGCAGCACATTCCGCAAAAATTCGATGCCGCCGATGTCGCCGCGGCGCTGGCTGCGCGCGATGCGCGGATCGCCGAACTGGAGGCGGAGCTCGCGGCCGCCAAGGCCGCGCCGGCTCCGGTGTAACCCTCAAGCCGCCTGGCGCAGCGGCGTCCAGCCAAAGTCCGGATAATGTTCCAGCATCATCCGGTCGACATAGGCGGTGAGATTGCCGAACTGTTCGGCCCGCGCGCGCAGGGGAGAGTCGAAGAACGGCGTCAGGATCCCCGCCAGCGTGGCGAACGCGGTGGCATCGGTGCCGCAGGCGCTATCGCCCATCAAATACGGCTTGTCGCCAAGCTGGACCGACAGCGCAAACAGCGAGCGCAGCGCCAGATCGACGTCGTCGTCGGGGGCATGGCGTCCGAGACCGCTCAGCAAATAGTTCTCGGCGACGCGGAATTGCGCGTCTTCGCGAAGCTTTTCGCGCAGATGCTCGGGCGCACCGTCGAACAGATGCGCCGGACCCTTGGCAAAATTCTCGGAATCGACCCAGCGCGCGCCAACCATCGCCCAATAGAGGTGATGCTCGATCATCCGCTCGAACGCCCAGGCCTGTGCGCGCGCCTGCAGGCTGAGCGGGGCGTCGAAATCGACGCCGTATTTGCCTTCGAGATGCGCGCGGATGAAGGTGGAATCGGCGATGCTTTCGTCCGCGTCGACGATATAGGGCAGTTGCCCCTTGGGCGAAGCCGGCGGCTTCGCCTTCTCCTTGCGAAAAGCGAGGCCCGCCATCTTCAGCTGGACCTCGGTCTTGGTCACGAACGGGCTGATTTCCGGCAGCCCAAAACCTTCGCCAAAGCCGTAAAGCGTGATCACGAGAGCGCTCCCGATTTCCTGAGCAGGCGCCTCAGGCTAGCCACCCCCTGCTGCCACCGTGGTGTCAGCAGCGGCGACACCGTCGTCCAAAGGTCGAGGCCGTAGATAATCATCATGGACAAATTCCTCTTCGTTTGAGTGTTGTCCCGTTATACTTGCCCCCTGCTGCCAACATGCTGTCAGCATCGATGGCAGCGCTCGGAAAAGAGATGAACCATGAGACGCGCCGACCGGCTGTTCCAGATCATCCAGGTGCTTCGGCGCACCCGCAAACCGCTGACGGCGGATGCGATCGCGGCGGAACTCGAAACCTCCAAGCGCACCATCTATCGCGACATCGCGACGTTGATGGAGCAGCGCGTGCCGATCCGCGGCGAGGCCGGCATGGGCTATATCCTGGAGAAGGGATTCGACCTGCCGCCGTTGATGCTCACCCCCGACGAGATCGAAGCCGCCGTGCTCGGCGCGCAATGGGTCGCCGGACACGCCGATCTGGTGTTGTCGCGCGCCGCCTCCGACCTGATCGCGAAAATCGCCGACACCGTTCCCGAACGCCTGCGGCCGTTCGTGCTCGAACCCGCCAGCCGCGCCCGCGCGGCCTGGCAGAGGGAGCCCGACCGCATCGACATGGCGCGGACGCGGGCGCAGATCCACGAGGGGCGGAAAATCACGCTGCGCTATCGCGACGAGCAGGGCCGCGACAGCGAGCGCACGATCTGGCCGATCGCCATCGGCTATCACGAGGCGGTGCGGATTCTGGCGGCCTGGTGCGAGCTGCGGCGGGATTTTCGCAGCTTCCGGACCGATCGCGTGGTCGACGCCGCCTATCTCGACGAGAAATATCCGGAGCGGCGCGACCTGCTGCGGGCGCGATGGCGCAGGAGCCTGGTCTGGGAAGCGCCGAAGGATACCTGATGGATACATGATGGCGGACCGGTTCATTCCGCGCTAGACGGTCGCCATGGAGCATGCCGGTCCAGCCCTCGATGCCGAAAGCCTCTGCCAGGCTTGCGGCGCCTGCTGCGCCTATTCGGCCAACTGGCCGCGCTTCTCGACCGAGGACGACGCGGCGCTGGATTCGATCCCGGCACAATTTGTCAACGAGAAATCTTCCGGCATGCGCTGCGATGGCGACCGCTGTTCGGCCTTGTCGGGCAAGGTCGGCGTCGCGACCTCCTGCACCATTTACGCCATGCGGCCCGAAGTCTGCCGCACCTGCATGCCCGGCGATGCCGAGTGCGCGATGGCGCGGCGCAAGCATGGGCTGCCGGTGTTGGCGGAATCGGCGGATCAGTAGGGTGGGCAAAGGCGCTCTTGCGCCGTGCCCACCGCGACGAGACCGGCAGTCACGTATTGTTGCAAGATGGTGGGCACGCGGAGCCTGTCATCGGGCGCGCATTCGCGCGACCCGTTGGCTTTGCCCACCCTACAAACCGTTGGGATTTAAGCCGTCACAGCTTCCACAAAATCCTCGTCGTCGAGTTCATCCTCGATCGGCGAGAAAGTCGAGAGCGGCTTGGTCGAGAGCGTGATCGGCTTGCGGTTGCCGTAGGACGAGGACGGCGCGGCGCGCGCGGCGGGTTCGCGCGACAGCGCGTAGAGCGTGGAACCGACGCGGCCGCCGAGCTGGATCAGTTCGCGCTCGCTGCAGCTTGCCGCGATCGCGATCGCCAGCGAGTGCAAATGGCTGCGGCGGTAGCAGAACAGCGCCAGCATCGCCCGGACGTCGGAGGTCACGCTGTCGACGAGCTTGGGCAAGCCATTCTCGCTGGCACGGTACATTTCGCCCAGCAGTTCGTCCCGGACCGGGCAGAAATCGTTCTCGAAGGCGTCGCGGCTTGAAAACATCTGCGTATCTCCCCGCTACGTAGGATGCAGTGCAACTCTCTAACGAAAGGTTAACCAGCGCACCCAGTAGTCCTCCGGGGGTCTTGATCGAAGCCTGCGAATCGGAACGCGCCAAGCCTGCGGCAATCCGATCGGAGCCAGGCCACCGCCTGCGCGGGGAGGACCCGCGTCCATGAACGCCGTCAGCCGTTGGCCGCCATGAAAATCGACAGGCCGAAATCGGTGAGATGGTGCAGCGCCTGGTCGACCCCGATCAGGGTCCAGAACCACGGGTGCTTGTTCTCCTGCGTCATGCCGAAATGCGCGGCGCAGAATCCCTTGGCACGATCGATGGTGATGTGGATGGCGAAATCGATCAGGGCGACGAACCAGAACCGCGGCGCCACGATCAGGATCAGGGTCAATGCAACCGCAAGGTGCACGAGGCAATGCGCCAAGAGCGGCAGCGCCCAGCCGTGCTTCTGGTCCTTGCCGATCGCCATCCAGGATGTCTGCAGCACGAAATCGGCGATGATGTGCTTGACGGTCAGCAGCAACATCCATCCGATCAGCGCAGCCAACGGAACCGACGAGGACAGGGAGGGAAACGACAAGCTGAACGTCCTCGCTCGGACTGACTTGAAAATGACACGGGCGGCAACGGAGGCTTGGTGCCCCTTCTAAACCCCGGACATCGCCCGGTATTGCCCTTTTATGACATCTCCCGGGCCGGATTGCACCTGCATGGAACTCGAAAAACGCCAGGTGTTGCCGAACGGCGATAGGCCGCGGCGCGAATGCAACCTTCGAAGGTATGGTTGCCCGCGCGCCCCGGTTTGCAATCCGCCTGGGTGCGGATATCATCGAAGGACAAGAATTGTCGTTCTATTTTAGACATTTACGATCTCGTCGGGCAGTCCGCGGTGCCGATTGTGCGGCGCCAACGCCAGCAGTTCGCGGGGTTGAGCGTCACGGGGTTGAGCCATGGGTGCTGAAATGCCGACGCCATCCGCCGAGCCGCCGCCCGGGCGTTCGCAAGCCGTCAACAGCAACCGCCGGCAGATGTTGCTGTTCCTTGTGCTGACGCTGATCCTGACGGCGGCAACCGTATGGGGGGTGCGGGTCTGGCTGCGCAATTCGGAAACGCTGGTGTTCGCGACAGGCGACGCCAACGGCGTCGAGGCGCGCTTCGCCACGAGGCTTGCCGCCATGCTCAAGAACACCAATTCGCGGCTGCGACTGAAGATCGTCGCCAGCCCCGACAGCGCCAAGGCGCTCGCCGCGTTCGACCGCCGGCAGGCCGATCTAGCGGTGCTGCGCACCGACGCCAAGGTGCCGCCGCGCGCCCGCGCGCTGGCGATCCTGGAACATGACGTGTTGCTGTTGATCAGCCCGGGCAGCAAGAAGATCGCCTCATTGGCCGACTTGCGAAAAAAGAAGATCGCGGTGCTGGCCGACGGCGACAACAATCTGGCCTTCGTCCGCAGCCTACTGGACATCTCCGACAATGCCGACGCCGCGCGGGTGCAGATGGCGCCGCCGAATTCGACGCTCGACAAGCTGTTCGGCTCGGGCGGCTATGGCGCGGTCATTGCGCTCGCGCACACCTCGACGCTGGTGAAGGACAAGCGTTACGAGCAATATGCCAAGCATGGCGCCTTCACCATCAACAAGATCGACGAGTCGAAAGCGCTGACGCAGCGCAATCCCGGGATCACCGAGGAGACGCTTTCGACAGGCGAGTTGTCCTCCTCGCCCGAGATTCCCGACGACGACCTCGATACGATCGGCTTGCAGTGGCTTTTGGTCGCATCCTCCCGGATGTCGGCGACGACGGCGGAGGATCTCGCGCGAGCCATTTATGAGAACAAGGCGGAACTGGCGTTGCCGGATGGCTTCGCCTCCCGGATCGAACCGGCCGACACCGACAAGGACGCCTTCGTCGTCGCGCACCGGGGCGCGGCCGACTACATCAACGACTCCACCAAGTCGTTCATGGAACGCTACAGCGACGTGCTTTATCTCGGCGCCGCCGCGCTCAGCGTCATCGGCTCGATCTTCGCCGGCATCTATACCAGCCTGACCCGGGTTGCGCCGGAAAAGGCCAGCGAACTTGCGACCGCCATTCTCGACATTGGCGAGCGGATCGAGCACGCCTCCTCGCCGGATGCGCTGGAAGCCCTGCAGGACGAACTCGAAGGCGTGCTGCGCGGCGCGGTGATCGGCCTGCGCGACGGCACCATCTCCAGCGACGGGCTCGATACGTTCAAGCTCGGCTACGAACTGGTCCGCGAGCAAATCAGCATGCGCCGGGAGCACCTGAAGCGGCGCGCCGGCCACGAGGACAACGTGGTGGTGGTGAAGTCCGCGCAAAGCGCGTGAGCGGCATTTCGCGGATCGCATTTTCAAATAGCGAAGTTGCAACTGGTGCTCAAACCGTCATTGCGAGCGCAAGCGAAGCAATCCATCGTGCAACGAGAAAGAAAGCAAGAATGGATTGCTTCGTCGCAAGCGCTCCTCGCAATGACGGCAACTGATCGTCATGCCCGAGGGGAGATCACCGCGCATGACTTCGCGATCTCACCGCGTGTCGCCATTGCCGCCGGGGGCCGTGGCTGCCGGCTGCGCCGCGCCGGGATATTGATCCCACGCCATGAAAACGGTCTTGAACACCTGATCGCCGGAGGTGCCCTTGTCGATGGCCAGGATGGCGCGCCGCTGGTTGGTGTAGACGATCGGAATGTCGATCCACGAACGCTCCAATAGCAGGTTCTGGTTGCGCTCCCGGTCCGCCGGCGCATTCGACAGCCCGACCATGAAAAGCCCGCCGGCGACGGCAACGGAAACCCCGGCCAGCGGCACACCCCGTGCCTGTTGGTTCAATTTCATCAGGATCCCCGGCACGTTCGAAATCCCGCCGCCCTCGAAGCCGGCCGGCAGTTGGAACGTCAGTTCCGCGACGTGGCTTGCCGGCAAGGTGGGGTCGAGATTGCGCTTGAACGACATCGTCATCCGCAGCCCGCGCGATGGCACCTCGATTTCGGCGCGGACGGCGGGTTCGCGCGCTTTGCCTGCGGCCTTGACGGGTTCGGCGCGCCAGACCACCGAGCCGACATATTGCCGGCCGGTCGGATTGGAAGGGTCTTCGTCGTAGAGCACCACGCGTTCGCGGACGCCGTCCGTCGGCATCGGACGTACCGGGTAGGTTCGGACGGCATTCGGTGCGTCAGGCGGCGATGCCTTGGCGGCGGCCGCCTTGAGTTCGCCGATCCGTGCCGTTGCGAGCACCGCAAAGAAGGTGTTGCGATAGCGCTGGACGAAGGCTTCGAGCAGCGCCGGATTGGTCGTATCCTTGACGGCATCCCAGGCTTCTGCCGCTTCGCTTTTCGGCGCAGCGCGATCGTTCGATCCGCTGCCCGGGGGCGACGGAGGGCTGTTCCCGAGATCCTCGGCGTGAACGGCAGTCATCGCCAGGCTGACGGCGGCGATCAACACCACTCGAACAACGAAGTCACAGACAGCGCGGCCGCTCGGCATCATGACGCAATTCAGCCCTGGAAATCCCGTCAGGTGAGGACGACGGCGTTTCGACGTCGCTGCTCACAACTGCAACGCGAGCACTTTACAGTGAAGAAGGCGGCCTCGCAATGAGAGCTACCCGATGGCTGAGTAGCCCGCATGAGTGGCATGCGGGAATCATCGTATGAAGACCCCGGATATCGCTGCGCTCATCCCGTCTACCCTTCCCCACGAAACACGCATGACCGCGGGCGAAGATGATGGGTTTCGCGAAGGGCTCAACCCATCCCACAGACGACAGCGCCTCGTTGACGATCTCGCGCCAGGGGGGCACTTTGGGGCCAGCCGCGACGGAATGACCGTCGGGCTTCTTCCAGCAACGGGCACCGCGCCACCCATGTTCAAGCCGTCCGTCACCTCCGATCTGGCGCAGTTCGTGGCCGCCACCGCCGGCCGCAACATGACCAAGGCGGCCTATGTCGCGGTCGCGATCGGGGTCGCGATGCTCCTGCTTCTGACCATCGATCCCGCCTATCAGGCGGCGCATCACTGGGTCGACTCGGTGCTGTGGGCGTGCCTTGCTTTCTTCGCGTTCGAATGGGTGGTGCGGCTTCGCCATGCTTTCCAGGCGGAGCGCGGATGGGGCTATGCGCTGTCCGGGCGCGGGCTGGTGGATGCTGCCGGCGCCGTCGCGGTTCCGCTGGCGCTGATCCTTGGCGCCGATCCCAAAACCGCGTGGCTCTTGGCGGCATTCTGGCCGCTCAAGGTGGTGCCGGGGATTCCGGGCCTGCGGCAATTGCGCCGGGTGCTGGTGCTGGAAAGCGGGCCGCTCTTGAGCGTGCTGGTGATCTTCCTGATGGTATTGTTCCTGGCCTCGGTGGCGCTGTATTTCCTGGAGCGCGATGTGCAGCCGGCGGGTTTTGGCAGCGTCGCCGCGGCGCTGTGGTGGGCGGTGGCGACGCTGACCACCACCGGCTATGGCGACGTGGTGCCGATCACGCCACTCGGCCGCGTGGTCGCGGCGGTCGTGATGATCTGCGGGCTCGGCGTGTTCGGGCTGTGGACCGGCATCCTCGCCACCGGATTTGCCGCCGAAACCCGCCGCGACAATTTCCTCAAAACCTGGGAATCCGTCACCAAGGTGCCGTTCTTCGCAGCGCTCGGCCCGGCGGCGATCGCCGACGTCACGCATATGCTGCGCACCATGGACCTGCCGGCGCGCGCCATGATCATCAAGAAGGGCCAGGCCGGCGACTGCATGTATTTCATCGCGGACGGCGAGGTCGAGGTCGATCTGCCGGGCAAGCAGGTGCGGCTCGGCGAAGGCGCGTTCTTCGGCGAGATGGCGCTGCTCGGCAACAATCTGCGTTCCGCCAACATCACCACCACGCAGGTGTCGCGGCTGCTGGTGCTCGATCTCGTTGACTTCCGCATGCTGATGGCGCGCCATCCCGACCTGGCCGAGACCATCGACGTCGAGGCCAAGCGCCGCGAGCAGGAGAACAAATGATGCAGCAACACACCACCGCCGCCGACATCGCGAGCGCGCCGGTGCTCGAACTGAGCGGCCCGCGCGCCACCATCCGCCTCAACCGTCCCAGGCATCTGAACCGGTTGCAGCCCGACGATCTCGACGAGTTGCTGAAACTGTTCGACCGGATCGAGGCCGATGCTGCGATCAGGGTATTGGTCTTGACCGGTACCGGACGCGCCTTCTCGGCCGGCTACGACCTCAACTCGGTCGCAGAGCGCGCCACCAGCGCGATGGAGGAGAAGAGCGCAGACAGCGCGTTCGAGGTCGTGGTCAACCGGCTCGAAGACCTTAGCCTGCCGACGATCTGCCGGCTCAATGGCGGTGTCTATGGCGGCTCGACGGATCTGGCGCTGGCCTGCGATTTCCGCATCGGCGTCGATAGTTGCGAGATGTTCATGCCGGCCGCACGGCTCGGGCTGCATTATTACAAGAGCGGCATCGCCCGCTATGTGACGCGGCTTGGCGTCGACAATGCCAAGAAACTGTTCCTGACCGCCGAGAAGATCGGCGCCGCGGAGATGCTGCGGATCGGCTATCTCACCGCGATGGCGCCGGCGGAAGCGCTGGACCAGGAGGTCGACCGGCTGGCGGCGCTGCTCGCCGGCAACGCGCCGGTGGCGATGGCCGGCATGAAGCGCACCATCAACGAATTCGCCCGCGGCAAGCTCGATGAAGCCGCCGCCGACCGCCGCGCCCGCGACAGCATGCGCAGCGCCGAGATCAAGGAAGGCATCGCCGCGTTCGCGGAGAAACGGCCGCCGAAGTTTTAGGGTGTGACGTGTTGGAGTTGCATCAATTCATCCCGCAAGGCAGGGCGTGGACAAAAATCGCGAAAACAACCCCATGCAAAGTAGAGTGGAGCCAGCTCGCGGCACTCTTGCTGCGCTGCGTCGCGGAGGGTTACGATCATTCGTCGATGAAGGTGACGGTATCGCCGACAGAGGCCCGCGTGGTGCGGTAGCTGTTGGCCTTGTGGGCGCGGTCGGGATAGCCGAAGGAAATGCCGCAGACCACCTTGCGGTCGTCGCCCAATCCAAAATGCGCTCGCACCGGTTCGGAATGAAACGCCAGCGCCGCCTGCGGCACGGTGGCTATGCCGAGCGCCTGCGCCGCCAGCATGAAGCTCGTGACATAGCCGCCGCAGTCGATCGCGCCGTAGACACCGAGCGCCTCGTCGGTGTGCACGATGGCGACATGCGGCGCGCCGAAGAAATTGAAATTTTCCAGGGCCTGCCTGGCATAGGCGGCCTTGTCGCCTCTGGGGATGCCGAGCGAATTGTAAAGCTGAAACCCGCTTTCGCGCCGGCGCTCCAGATAGACGCCGCGATATTCGCGCGGGAACGGAAAATCGCCGCTGTTCGGCTTGCCGCTACTGGCGGCGCCGTACATCACGTCGCGGAATTTTTTGGTCGCTTGCCCCGAGGCGATCTCGAGCCGCCATGGCTGGCTGTTGCACCACGACGCGGTCTTCTGCGCCGCCGCCAAAATGCGCTCGATGGTCGCGCGCGGCACCGGATCAGGCCGGAACGCGCGGCAGGAAAAGCGCTCGCTCAGCAGTTCTTCGAGCACCTCGATCGGCGCGGTGTCGGTTTTGGTGTCCATAATGTTGTCGCCTCTCTCAGCGTCCGTAGGGTGGGCAAAGCGAAGCGTGCCCACCACCTATCGTGACGCGCGGTGGGCATCGCAAGCGCGATGCCCACCCTACAAGCTATCGTCCCTTGGTCGGAATCTTGTTGAACGGCACGTCCTTGTCGACTCGGATGTCGCCGGGTAGCCCGAGCACGCGCTCGGCGATGATGTTGCGCAGGATTTCGTCGGTGCCGCCGGCGATCCGCATCGACGGCGACGACAAGAGCATCTGCTGGAACTGGCCGCGCGCCTGTTCCTCGTCTGCTCCGGTCAAGGCGCCGGCGGCGCCTTCGAGATCCATCGCATAGGTCGCGATGTCCTGCAGCATCGATCCGGCGACCAATTTTCCGATCGAGTTTTCCGGCCCCGGCCGCTCGCCCTTCGACAGCGCCGATATCGCGCGGTAGCTGGTGTATTTCAGCCCGCTCGCCTTCACCGCCCAATGCGCAAGCTTCGAGCGGGTGGCGCGGTCGTCGATCGCCGGGCCGTCGTCGGTCATCAGGTTGGAGCAGAACTCGAACATCTCGGGAAAGCCAGTGGCGAGCCGCGAGCCGATCGACATGCGCTCGTTCATCAGCGTGGTCAGCGACACGTTCCAGCCGTCGCCGACCGCGCCGAGCCGCTGCGAATCGGGGATCACGACGTCGGTGAAATAGACCTCGTTGAATTCCTGCATGCCGTTGGCCTGCTTGATGGGGCGCACCTCCACGCCCTTGCTCTTCATGTCGAGAAAGAACATCGTCAGGCCCTTGTGCTTCGGCACATTGGGATCGGTGCGCGTGATCAGCAGGCCGTAATCCGAATAATGCGCGCCCGAGGTCCAGATCTTCTGGCCATTGATGATCCAGTCGTCGCCGCGCTTTTCCGCGCGGGTGCGCAGGCCCGCGACGTCGGAGCCCCCGGCGGGCTCGGAAAACAGCTGGCACCAGATCTGTTCGCCGGCGGCGAGTTTCGGCAGGTAATGGCGTTTGTGCTCCTCAGAGCCATAGGCCATCACGGTCGGGCCGCACATGCCCTCGCCGATCTGGAACGGCTGCGTCAGCTTGCCGTAGACGCCCTCTTCCTGCTGCCAGATCACGCGCTCGATCGGCGTGGCGCCGCGGCCGCCATATTCCTTCGGCCAGTGCAGGCAGGCCCACCCGGCTTGCGCCTTCTTCTTCTGCCAGGCCTTGCCGACCTCGACCATGTCGTGGTGCTGCAGGCGGATGCGGCCGAGCGAGGATTTCGAGAGCTCGGCTTCCAGCTCCTTCGGCGCGTTGCCGTCGATCCATTTCCGCGCGGTGGCGCGGAATTCGGCTTCCTGCGGGGTGTCATCGAAATTCATTCACATTCTCCTCTGGTCGTTCCCCGGACGCCGCGCAGCACGAAGTGATGCGCTGCTGATCCGGGGTCCATCGAGTAGCGTTCTTTGGGTCCCGGCTCTGCGGAGCAGCGCCAAGAGAGCTGCACCGCGTCCGGGACACGAGCATCATCGTCCCTTCGTCGGAATCTTGTTGAACGGCACGTCCTTGTCCACCCTGATATCGCCGGGTAGGCCCAAGACGCGCTCGGCGATGATGTTGCGCATGATCTCGTCGGTGCCGCCCTCGACGCGGGTTCCCGGCGCGCGCAACAGCATCGCCTGGAATTTGCCGGTGGCCTCCGCATCCTCCGGCCCGCTGAGCACGCCGCTCGCGCCCTGCAGATCGAGCGCGTAGGCCGCGACGTCCTGCACCATCGAGCCTGCGACCAATTTGCCGATCGAATTCTCCGGTCCCGGCCGCTCGCCCTTCGACAGCGCCGAGATCGCGCGCATGCTGGTATATTTCAGCCCGCTCGCCTTCACCGCCCATTGCGCGAGTTTCGAGCGGACGTTGCGATCGTCGATCGCAGGACCCTCTTCCAGCATCAAATTGCTGCAGAATTCGAACAACTCGGGAAAACCGGTGGAGACGCCGGCGCCGATCGACATCCGTTCGTTCATCAGCGTGGTCAGTGACACGTTCCAGCCGTCATTGACTTCGCCGAGCCGCTGCGCGTCCGGGATTTTCACGTCGGTGAAGAACACCTCGTTGAAATCGGACTGGCCGCTGGCCTGCTTGATCGGTTTTATGACCACCCCCGGGCTCCTCATATCGAGGAAGAACATGGTGAGCCCCTTGTGCTTGGGCACGTTGGGATCGGTGCGCGTCAGCAGGATGCCGTAGTCCGAATAATGCGCGCCGGAAGTCCAGATCTTCTGGCCGTTGATAATCCAGTCGCTGCCACTCTTTTCCGCGCGCGTGCGAAGCCCCGCGACATCGGAGCCGCCGGCGGGCTCGGAGAACAGCTGGCACCAGATGTTTTCGCCAGAGGCCAGCGGCGGCAGGTATTTGCGCTTCTGGTCTTCGGCGGCGAACGCCATCATGGTCGGCCCGCACATGCCGTGGCCGATGATGAACAGGCCGGAGAGCTTTCCGAACGCGCCCTCCTCCTGCTGCCAGATCACGCGCTCGATGGGCGTGGCGCCGCGGCCGCCATATTCCTTTGGCCAATGCAGGCAGGCCCAGCCCGCGTCCGCCTTCTTCTTCTGCCAGGCCTTTGCGACCTCGAGGATGTTGGCGCCCTTCAGCGCCGTGCGGCCGAGCGAGGATTTTTTCAATTCCTCTTCATACTGCTTCGGCGCGTTGGCGGCGATCCAGGCCTTCGCCTCGGCGCGGAATGCGGCTTCCTGCGGGGTGTCGTCGAAATTCATTTCGCCTGATCCTTGCTCGTCATTCCGGGATGGTCCGAAGGACCAGACCCGGAATCTAGAAGTTAATTATCTCGAGATTCCGGGTTCGATGCTTCGCATCGCCCCGGAATGACGTTGTGGCTACGCCGCATTCCGCTTGCGCATGCGGTCGATCAGCGCGTCTTCCCAATACGACAATGAGCCGAGCCCCAATGCGGTGGCGTTGGCGCGGCGGTAGTACATGTGGCAGTCGAATTCCCAGGTGAATCCCATGCCGCCATGGACCTGGATGTTGTTCTTGGCGCAATGCTGGAACGCCTGCGTTGCGCTGATGCGCGCGGCGGCGGCGGCTTCCGGCAGTTCCGAGGCGTTGGTCGAGAGCGCCCAGGCGCCGTAATAGCAGTTCGAGCGCGCCAAGGTCGCGGAGACATACATGTCGGCCAGCATATGCTTCACCGCCTGGAACGAGCCGATCGGCCGGCCGAAGGCGATGCGGTCGAGCGCGTAGTCGCGGCCCATTCCCAGCGCGCGGTCGGCGCCGCCGACCTGTTCGAAGGCCATCAGCACGGCGGCGCGGTCGAGCACCTGCGAAAGAATGCTCCAGCCTTCGTTGGCGGCGCCGAGCGGCTCGGCCTTGCAGTTTTTGAAGGTGAGTTCGGCCTGTCCGCGCGACGGATCGACATTGGTCAGCGCCTTGGCCTCGACGCCTTCGGCCTTCATGTCGACCAGAAACAGCGAGACGTCGGTATCGCGCCCGCTCGAACCGGTGCGCGCGGCAACGACGGCGAAATCGGCGATCGCGCCGTCGGGCACCGGCTTCTTGGTGCCATTGAGGCTGCCGCCGGAAGCGACGAGTTTTATCGCTTGCGGCGACGGATTGCCCTTGCCCTCGAACAGGGCCAGCGTGCCGATCGCTTCCCCCGATGCGATCAGCGGCAGCCATTTCTGCTTCTGCGCCTCGGAACCTGCGAGCAGGATCGCTTCGGCGGCGAGATACACCGTGGATGAAAACGGCACCGGCGCCAGCGCGCGGCCCATTTCCTCCGCGATCACGCAGAGTTCGAGATGGCCGGCGCCGGCGCCGCCATAGGTCTCGGGGATCGCGACCCCGAGAAAACCCATGTCGGCAAGCCCCTTCCACAGGCCGCGGTCATAGGGCTCCTTGCCGTCCAGCACCGTGCGTACCGCCTTCGGCGGGCATTTCTCGGCGAGGAATTTTCGCGCTTCGTCGCGGAGCTGTTTCTGTTCGTCGGAGAAATCGAAGTTCATGGCGTGTTACTCGGCTTGTGTGAGGTATTTTTCGTGTCGCGTCGTCCCGGCCTTCGCCGGGACGACGATGAAATTACCGGGGCGCCATGCGGATGGCGCCGTCGAGGCGGATGGTTTCGCCGTTCAGCATCGGGTTCTCGACGATGTGGACCGCGAGGTTGCCGTATTCCGAGGCATCGCCGAGCCGCGCCGGATGCGGCACCTGCGCGCCGAGGCTTTTCCGCGCTTCCTCGTTCAGCCCCATCAACAGCGGCGTCAGGAACAGGCCGGGCGCGATGGTGTTGACGCGGATTTTCTGGCTGGCGAGGTCGCGCGCCGCCGGCAGCGTGAGACCGACCACGCCGCCCTTGGACGCCGCATAGGCGATCTGGCCGATCTGGCCCTCATAGGCCGCGACGCTGGCAGTATTGATGATGACGCCGCGCTCCTCGCCGATCGGCTCCGCCGTGACCAGCCGCTCGGCGAACAGCCGCAGCACGTTGAAGGTGCCGATCAGGTTGACATTGATGATGCGGACGAACTTCGCCAGCGGATAGACGCCATCGCGGCCGACGATACGCTGCGAGCCGCCGATCCCGGCGCAGTTCATCAAGACGCGCGCAACACCATGGGCGGCCTCGGCCTTGGCGATGCCGGCCTTGACCTGGGCCTCGTCGGTGACGTCGGCATGGACGGCCACGCCCTTTACTTCCGCCGCGACTTTTTCGGCATTCTCCAGGCTCTGGTCGAGCACGGCGATCTTCGCGCCCTTGGCGGCCATGGCACGCGCAGTGGCGGCGCCCAGGCCCGAGCCTCCACCGGTGATGAGAACGGCAACGTCTTTCAACTGCATGAGAGAACCTCCCTTGATGTTTCTTTCTTTGGGGCGAATGGCGAGTGGCGAATAGCGAATGGGGAAAATGACCCTTCTCTGTTCTTCCCTATTCGCTATTCGCTATTCGCCGCTTCCATTCGCCATTCGCTATTCGCTTCTTCTCAACATGCCTCCGCAAATCAGCGCTTCCATGTGCTTGATGTATTGGCGGCAGACCTCGTCGGTGACGGGGCCGACGCCGGACGCGCGCGACATCGCGTGCCGTCCGAAGAACAGGTGATCGCAGGCGCCGATCAGGCTGGTGTAGAACAGCACGGGATCGATGGCGCGGAACTCGCCGGCCCTGGTGCCTTCGGCGAGCAGGCGGCGATGGAAATCAAGCAAGGGTGCCACGAAGAACTTTGAAACCTCGTCAGCGGCTTCCGCGCTGCTCTCATGCAAGAGATAATGGATCAGCCGGTTCATATAGGGGAACTGGTGGTAGGCGCGGATGATGCCGGCGATATGCAGCTTCAGTTTCGCGGTAGGCTGAATCGGCTGCGCCAGCAGATATTCGAGGTTCTCCACCTCGGTGGCGGCGTCGCGCGCCAACAGCGCCAGCAACAGGCCGTCCTTGTTGCCGAAATGATATTTCACCAGGGCGGCGTTGACGCCGGATTTTTGCGCGATGTCGCTGAGCGACACCTCGATCGAGGAGCGTTCGATCATCAGTTCGCTGGCCGCGACCAGGAGCTTCTCGGCGGTGCTGTTCTTCGCCGAGGGATGCCTGACCGGCATACTGGTATTCAACTGTGACGCCATGGCCCGCCCGTCGGGAGAATTTGCGAAGGCAGATAAGCCGATGAAGCGGCCGCACTCAAGAGTTAATTGATTGATTGACTAAATCCCTCTGCGCACCTTAAATCCGCTCCCGTCATTCAAACCATGCCCCATAACAAGCAGGGAGAACCGTCATGGCCGAGGCCTATATCGTCGCCGCCGCGCGCACCGCGGGCGGCCGCAAGGGAGGCCGCCTCGCCGGCTGGCATCCGGCCGATCTCGCCGCTTCGGTGCTGGATGCGCTGGTCGAGCGCTCGGGCGCCGCCCCCGACCAGATCGAGGACGTGATCATGGGCTGCGTGATGCAGGCCGGCGAGCAGTCCAACAACGTCGCGCGCAACGCCATCATGGCCTCGAGGTTGCCGGAGAGCGTGCCCGGCACCTCGATCGACCGGCAATGCGGCTCCTCGCAGCAGGCGCTGCATTTCGCGGCGCAAGCCGTGATGTCCGGCACGATGGATTGCGTGATCGCCGCCGGCGTCGAATCGATGACGCGGGTGCCGATGGGACTGGCCTCGCAGCTGCCGGCCAAGAACGGCTTTGGGCATTACAAGAGCCCGGGCATCGAGAAGCATTATCCGAACATCGTTTTCAGCCAGTTCACCGGCGCGGAGATGATGGCCGAAAAATACGGGCTGTCGAAGGATGAACTCGACGAATATTCCTACCACAGCCACCAGCGCGCGATTGCGGCGACGCAAGGCGGAAAATTCAAGGACGAGATCGTCCCGCTTACGATCACCCGCGCCGACGGCTCGACCGATACGCATGCGATCGACGAAGGCATCCGCTTCGACGCCACGCTCGAAGGCATCCGGGGAGTCAAGCTGATCGCGGAGAACGGCAAGCTCACCGCCGCCAGCGCCAGCCAGATCTGCGACGGCGCCTCCGGCGTGCTGGTGGTCAACGAACGCGGCTTGAAGGCGCTCGGTGTGAAACCGATGGCGCGGATCCACCACATGACCATGATGGGCGGCGATCCCGTGATCATGCTGGACGCGCCGCTGCACGCCACCGAGCGCGCGCTGAAGAAGGCCGGCATGTCGATCGACGACATCGACCTGTTCGAGGTCAACGAGGCCTTTGCCTCGGTGCCCACGGCATGGCTGAAAACGACAGGCGCCGATCCGACAAAACTCAACGTCAATGGCGGCGCGATCGCGCTCGGCCATCCGCTCGGCGGCTCCGGCACCAAGCTGATGACCACGCTGGTCAATGCGCTGAAGCAGCGCGGCAAGCGCTACGGCCTGCAGACCATGTGCGAAGGCGGCGGCATGGCCAACGTGACGATCGTGGAGAGGCTGTAGAAAGCCGCATCAGCAATAACGGTGTCGTCCCGGCCTTGAGCCGGGACGAGCTATTGCAATCAGCCTATCGGCGTCAACGCACCGTTCAGATTGAATGCAAAGTAGAACCTGACGTGCGGATGCCGCCGCTGGTGCTCAGCAAAGTCGGCGACGGTCACTTTTCCCTCCCAACCGGGGTGCACATGCCTGCTTGCTAGGAACGCCATCAATCCTTCGCCGACGCCTATGAGGCTCGCCAGCATATCGCGCATATAGATAAGCAAAGGCACTTCGGGCTCCGGCGTGTCCGGATGAACGATCTCGATCATCGGTGGCTCAATCTGCCCATTTGCCGTCAGCTTGAAATCCGAAATGACCACTTGCTGATCGTCTTTCCGATGCTCCACGCAGTGGCGGCAGTTCCGCAAAAACTTCGCGAATTTTGCTATTGACTTGATTCTGTCGAGCTCTGCCGGCTCGAGCGAATGAGCAGACTTGGCGGCCTCCACGAAGCTATCGAACCATGCTTTTCCAGCAGGCAAACGATAAAAGATTTGGCATAAAGCTAACAGCCGTTGCATGGCATGTTCAGCGCGCTGGATGAAGGATTTCGCCTTTCCCGCGATATCAGCAATCGACGGAAGGAGAAGGGTCGTACCCGCTGACTTTTGTTTCTCGTACAGAGCGGCAGATGAATCCTGCTCCTCTATTAGAGCCTCGAACACCGTGACCGCTGCGATCACCTCGTCAAAAAATGCTAGGACCGCTGATAGGAGCATGGCCTTGTCAAAGCGGGGATCAAGCATTCCCTTCTCGAATAGGTATTTGGCCGTCATGAGGATACGTCCGACCACTTGCGATGATGCGCCTACCGAATAGAGTTTCTGCTGGACATGCGGAATATCGATGTTGGTCCGGCCGGGATCGAGTTGATCAGCCAGTTGAAACTTGTAAATGGCATCCTCTTTTATCATCAGAAGAGTATGTCCAATACTGAGGAACTCCTTCAGAATACCCTCACCATCAATTCCGACCGTCCCGGAAAAGGCGGAATCACGTATAAGGTCGATCGGTCGTTTCTCGGACATGTTCTAACTTCCGAAGCAATTCGGTCCAGGGTAGCTACAGTTGGACAAGCCAGTTCATGGCATCTCTGTCCAAAGGACGGCCACGCCATCCCGCGACGGCTGATCCAGAGATTGTCATGACCGCCCTCGCGGCGTTATTTACTAAAATCTTGGGTGAAAAGCACGAGCCAATGCCGGAAATGCCCGCCCTCCCCGACATCCCGCTTCCCGCCGCCATCCGCTCGCGCTTTGTCGAGGACATCAACGGCCTGCGCATTCATGTGCTCGAAGCCGGCTTCGAGACCAAAGGCCGGCCCTGCCTGCTGCTGCTGCACGGCTTTCCCGAACTCGCCTATAGCTGGCGCAAGGTGATGCCGGCTCTCGCCGCGGCCGGCTATCACGTGATCGCGCCGGACCAGCGCGGCTATGGCCGCACCACCGGCTGGGACGCCGACTACGACGGCGACCTCGCCCCGTTCCGGCTCACCAATCTCGTGCGTGACGCGCTTGGCCTCGTCTCGGCGTTCGGCTATCGCTCTGTGGACGCCGTGATCGGACACGACTTCGGCTCCTCCGTCGCCGCCTGGTGCGCGCTGGTGCGGCCCGATGTGTTCCGCTCGGTCGCGCTGATGAGCGCGCCGTTCGCAGGCCCGCCGCCATTGCCGTTCGACACGGCCGACAAGCCTGCGGCGCCGAAGCGCGACGACCCCGTGCATCGCAGGCTCGCGGCGCTGCCGCGGCCGCGCAAACATTATCAATGGTACTATTCGACGCGCGAGGCCAACGCCGACATGCACCACGCGTCACAGGGCGTGCATGATTTCCTGCGCGGCTATTATCATCACAAGAGCGCGGACTGGAAAGCGAACGAGCCCACTCCGTTGCAATCGTGGACCGCGGGCGAACTTGCCAACCTGCCGACCTACTATGTGATGGATCTTGCGAAGAACATGGCGGAGACGGTGGCTCCGGAAATGCCGTCGAAGGAGGCGATTGCCGCCAACACCTGGCTGCCTGATCGCGAGCTGGCCTTCTACAGCGCCGAATACGAGCGCACCGGATTCCAGGGCGGCCTGCAATGGTACCGCTGCGGCACCTCCGGCGCGTTCATCCCCGAGCTGCAGACCTGGTCCGGCCGCAGCATCGACGTGCCCTCCTGCTTCATTGCAGGAAAACAGGACTGGGGCACCTACCAGCGCCCGGGCGTATTCGAGGCGATGCAGAAGACGGCCTGCACGAACATGACCGGCGTCCATCTGATCGACGGCGCCGGCCACTGGGTGCAGCAGGAGCAGCCAGACGAGGTGAGCCGGCTGCTGCTCGAGTTTTTGCGGCAGGCGGGTCGCGATCCCGGTTGCGGGTAAGAGCAAAATGCCCGACATTCCCGCTTAGCGTGAAAACAGCGGGAAGCTTCGCCGCATCCCCTAAGCGAGGCTCGCGCGTCCGGAGGCGTTTATGGCGCGGAGCGTCGTGGAAGTCTTTCTGAGTTCTACCTCTCAGGACCTGACGCCGCATCGCGAGGCCGTCTATGAGAGGCTGCGCCGCATCGAGTTTGTTCATTGCGTGCGACAGGAAGATTTCGGCGCGCAAGATTCTGACGCGGTGGATTTCTGTCGCAAAAGGGCGCAAGCGGCACGTCTATTCATCGGGCTGATTGGCATGCGTCGTGGCTGGGAGCCGGAAGGCGACCATACTAAGCGCTCAATCACCGAAATGGAGTACGATTGGGCGAAGGAAGCAGGAAGGCATCGATTCATTTATATGTCGTCGGACACGTTTCCCGTTCCGGGGAACCTGCGGGAAACATCGGCGGAACACAAACGCCTGCTGGCATTTCGAAAACGAATCATGGCGGAGCGAATCGTCTCACAAAAGGGATTCGAGTCGCCCGAATTATTTGCCTCCGAGATCGTAGAGCGGCTGTTAGCCTACATCGTAGTGAGCGATCTCTTCGCTGAGATGCATCCCGAGTTCGTACGCAAGGATGCCGCCACGATTGAGGAACGGCGACCGGCCATTACCGCCGCGGTGGAGCGCCTCGCCGAGGACGATGACGTCGATCTGCTGGCCCTCGCCAAGAATCCGAAGGACGTCGATCTGGACGGCCTCGAATCGAAATTGAAGACGCGTGCGGAAACGCACGAAGCCGACGGTCGATCCTCCTTGCGAAGCAGCGCCGAATACTGGCGCCACATTGGCGCGCTCGCATTTCTGCATAATACTCAGAAAGCGCTGGCGGCTTACGAGAAAGCGGTGGTACTCGATTCGTCAGAACCCGAGGCATGGCGATTTCTCGGCGAGCTGCAGTTTCGGCTCGGTGAGCTCGATTGCGCGCAACAATCGTTCGACCGTGTCCTTGCGCTTGGCAAATCGACCGATGACCTTAAGACGCAATCAATAGGCTGTACGCGGTTAGGATGGATTTTCCGGGATCGCGGCGATTTGACCATCGCCGAGGCTCTAATCGCCGACGCGGTCAGATTTGCGGAATCGGTCCAATGGCCGGAAGGCATGGCCCGCGCCTACGGCAATCTCGGACTTATCCACGAGGTTCGCGGCGATCTTGAAAAGGCCGAGGTGATGCAACACAAGTCACTTTCGCTCAGCGAGGAGCAGGGCAGCAAGGAGTTAATGGCCGCCGCCTATGGCAATCTTGGAGTCATCTACTATGCCCGCGGCGATCTCGATGAGGCCGAAGAGTTGCACCGCAAGGCATTTGCGCTTAGCGAAGAGCTGGGCAACAGGCAGGGAATGGCCATCGCCTGCAGCAATCTCGGCGGCATCCATTCGCAAAAAGGCGACAATGCAGCCATGTGCGATTCCTGGCGCAAGGCGCGCGATCTCTATCGACAGTTGGGACTGTCGAAAGAAGCCGCCGAGGCGGAGACCTGGCTTGAGCAGAACAAATGCGGCGAGAGCTGACCTGAACGCCAGCCGGTCAAGCCGTTCATTCCCCCTGAATTGACGTGCAATAACCCCCTGGAACCATCGCCCGTCGCCCGCGTTGCCGACTGCCGGCAATGCGCCCGGCGCCAATCATCTGGAGGAGAACCTATGGATAAGAAGATCGCTGGACTTTTGGGGGCGGTGGCGACGCTCGGGGCCCTGGGCGCCGCTCAGGCCGCGCCGGTGCCGGTCCCGACCGACGTCGTGCGTGCGAACTCCTTCGCCGGCCTGCTCGAGCCGATCCCGAACGCGGCCTCGTTGCTGCAGGTCGTCGACAAGACCGCGCCCGCCCCGGAGGCCAACGTCGAGCTGGCGCAGCTGGTCGTGGTGCGTCACCATCACCACCATCACCACCACCACATGCGCCGGCATCATCATCACCATCACCACCACCATCATCGCCACTGACGCCGCGGCGATCGAAGTCGTCGCGTCACATTCGATGACGAAAAACAGGACCTCGCGGTCCTGTTTTTTGTGGCTGTCGCCCGCTATTCGGGCTGATGGTTCGGGGCACGAGGGGAACAGATCGTCATTGCGAGCGCAGCGAAGCAATCTACCGAGCAGCGTAAAGAAAGAATGGATTGCTTCGCTGCGCTCGCAATGACGGGCTTCTATCTCTGCAGCCCGTCTTGAAAACCGCGCCCTATTCCTGCCTTGCCTTCTCCTTGGCGGCGCGGTGCAGATGGCGGTAGGTGCCGTCGAACACGGTGTCGGTGGCCGACGTCCATTCGGTGCCGGCCGACAGATTGGGCCTGGAGTTATAGATGCGCCGTGCCTGCAGCTCGCGCTCGGCGGATTCCTCCTCGCTCATCGGCTCCAGTTCGAAAGAGGCTTCCTCGGGGATCACGATGATCTGCGCGAACGGCTCGTTGGGGCGGAAAATATGGGTGTGGCCTTCGGCCGGCGCCTTGAACACGCAGAAGAACAACATCGGCCACCAGTTGCGGATCAATGCAGGCACTGCGATCGGCACGGTGTCGGTGGGATCGGTATAGAACCGCGGATGCGGTTCGGTGCGGACCGCCATGCCCTTCGGCACCTTGAGATCGAGCAGGATCTGATAGGTGTAGAAAATATCGCCGAAATTCCGGAACGGCGGCCATTGCAGGTCGCCGGCCGGCGGCGGACCCCAATCCCCCTCCAGCTTCAACTTGCCGTCCTTGGTGGTGACGTGCAGCTCGTTGTCGTAGGGGTAGAACAGCTCGATGCCGTATTGCGCGCCCTCGGAAAAAGGCACGCAGTGCCACACCTGTTCGCGTGAACCATCCGCGCGGGGTTCGCGCTTGCCCGCCCAGCCGGGAATCTCGAGCCGAGTCCGGCGCGGCGCCAGCCGCGGATCGTTCAGGCGGTATTTGATTTTTTCCATGCGATCTCCCCAGCGATTTTGCCTGCGGCGGCAGGAACTCGAACGGACACCGGCCGCAACGGTTCCATTCGGGCGGCGCGTTTGACCCCATCAAGGTGAACCTGTATGGTTTAGAACCATTCTAAAATGGTTTGGAAGACCGCGATGAAGAATTTCGCCGATTTGACCGAGCGCGAGGTGTTGGCGGTCGCGATTTCCTCGGAAGAGGAGGATAGCCGCATCTATATGACCTTCGCGGAAGACCTCGCCGAGCGCTATCCGGATTCGGCCAAGGTCTTCGAGGAAATGGCCGAGGAGGAGCGCGGCCATCGCCACCGGCTGCTGGAACTCTACGAGCAGCGGTTCGGTCCGCATTTGCCGCCGATCCGCCGCGACAATGTCCGGGGGTTCCTGAAGCGCCGCCCGATCTGGCTGACCAAGAACCTGTCGCTCGACACCATCCGCAAGGAGGTCGGGACGATGGAATTTGAGGCCGAGCGCTTCTACATCAAGGCCGCCGAACAGGCCGAAGATGTCGGCGCTCGCCGGCTGCTGGGCGATCTCGCCGAAGAGGAAAAGGGCCACGAGAAACTCGCGGCAAAACTGACCGACCAGATTCTCAGTCCGGACGTGCGCGAGGAAGAGGACAAGACCCGCCGTCGCGTGTTCGTGCTGCAATATGTGCAGCCCGGGCTCGCCGGATTGATGGACGGCTCGGTGTCGACGCTGGCGCCGCTGTTTGCGGCGGCCTTTGCGACGCACCAGAACTGGCAGACATTTCTGGTAGGCCTTGCCGCCTCGATCGGCGCCGGCATCAGCATGGGCTTTGCGGAGGCCTTGTCCGACGACGGCTCGCTGACCGGGCGCGGTTCGCCGTGGCTGCGCGGCATCACCTGCGGCCTGATGACGGCGCTCGGCGGGCTCGGCCACTCCATGCCGTATTTGGTCCCGGACTCTTGGCACAACGCGTTCTGGATCGCGACCGCGATCTCGGGCGTGGTGGTGTTCTTCGAGCTGTGGGCGATCGCCTATATCCGTGCGCGCTACATGGACACGCCGTTCCTGCAGGCGGTGTTCCAGATCGTGCTCGGCGGCGTCATCGTGCTCGGCGTCGGCATTTTGATCGGCGCGGCGTAGACAACGCCGGCGGAAGTGCTAGCTGCCGTCGAGGCCGCCGATCTCCGGAAAGAACATGTCCTTCCACGATGCCGGCTCGTGTTTGGTGGTGCCGACCTTGTACATGAATTTGGCGAATTTCATCGTCGCCGCCGGCGTCATGGTCCATTCGACATCGGGGCCGGTCACGACCTTCTTCACCATTTCGAGCGGCAGTTTGGAGCCGGAATCGTCGATCCAGCTTTGCGCCGTGCCTGTCGGGTCGGCGACGACGATGGCGGTCGCTTCCTTCACGGCGTCGAGGAAGGCGGCGTAGAGTTCGGGATTGTCCTTGCGAAACCGCAGCGAGGTCCATGCCACGGTGAATGTATGCGGCCCCAGCACGTCGAAGGATGACAACACGGTGTGAATGTTCTTCTGCTCCAGCTGCTGAAACTGGAACGGCGGCACGCTGAACACGGAAGAGATTCCGCCCGCCCCGCCCAGCATGGCGATGGTTGCATCCGGCGGCGACATCGACACCGTCAAGGAATCGAGCTTGGCGTAGTTGGCCTCGCCGAAGGCCGCGGCCACCGCCATCTGCAGCACCACCGCCTGCACCGACACCTTGATCGAGGGAACCGCGATGCGGTCGCGCTCGCCAAAATCCTTGACCGACTTGACGTCGGGATTGGCGGTGTTGAGCAGGAACGGCTGCGAGGAGAGCGCGCAGATGCCCTTGACCTCGTAGGCGGTGCCTTGGGTCTTGTCCCACAGCGTGATCAGGCCGGGCACCCCGCCGGCCACGATATCGGTGGAATTCGACAACAGCGCTTCGTTCATCGCCGCCGGGCCATTGAAGCGCTGCCAGGATACTTTGAAATCCTTCAAGCCACGTTGTGCGGCATATTTCTCGATCAGCCTGTCACGCTTCATGACGTTGAATTGCAAATAGCCCATCGAAAACTGCTGGGCCAACCTGATCTCGCCCGCACCGGCCGCGGTCGTCGCGCCGCCAATCGCAAGGGCGATCGCCGCACCCCTCGCCCATCCCAACCTCATCGTTCTCTCCTGGCTTGCGGTCATTTTTTGTCGACCGGGAGCGTACACGGCAGACAGCGTGTTTGTCAGCAGGTTGCGGACATGGCGGCGCACCGCTGCGCAGCGATCGCTTTCATCCACTCGCGCCATATCGATAGCGGCATCGGCGGCGCATGCCTTGACCGATTCTAAATCCCATCATTTTTGTTTGCTGCTAAGGAATAAAGCAGGCACCGGCCGGATCACGGTGATGCCGAGGATATCGTACAGGCAGGGAACCTCATGACCGACCGTTTGCAATACGGAACCACCGCGAAAGTCTTCCATTGGGCCATCGTGGCCCTGCTCGTGGTGCAATATTCGATCGGCTGGCTGATGCCGGACATCCATCGCAACATGAAGCCCGGCGTCGGCATGACGTTGCATATCTCGATTGGAATCAGCATCCTGGTGCTGATCCTGCTTCGACTGGTGTGGCGGCTGACGCATCCGGTGCCGCCGGACAGTGCCCTTCAGCCCTGGCAGCGACGATCCTCGGAAGCCGTGCACTGGCTGCTCTACGTCCTGGTGCTGGCAACCACCATGACCGGCTGGCTGTTCGCATCGTTCCGCGGCTGGTCGATCTGGTTTTTCTACCTGGTGCCGATGCCGATGCTGGCATCCGACAATGCCGCGGCCGGCAAGGCGATCGACGGCCTGCATCAGGCCGCGGAATGGTCGCTGCTGGTGCTGATCGGCCTCCATGTCGCGGGGGCGCTGGCCCATCTCTTCTTCTATCGCGACCGCATCATGCAGCGGATGCTGCCGGGATAGCGGATGCTGCCGAGATAGCAGCTCTGCGACGGCAATAGCGATCTAGCGGACGCCGTCAAAAACAAGCATCATCCGGTCACGCAACACGTCACCGGGAGCACGCCTTGGCCAAATCGCAATGGAGTTTTTGCAGCGCCACCGAATTGTCGGCGGCGCTGGCGGCGAAGAAAGTCTCCGCCGCGGAATTGGCGCAGGACGCGATCGGCCGCATCGAGCGTCACGACGGCCGGATCAACGCGGTTTGCGTGCGCGATTTCGACCGCGGCCTGGAGGCGGCCCGCGCCGCCGACGCCGCGCGGGCGAGCGGCGCAACGGGCGCGCTGCTCGGCATTCCCATGACGGTGAAGGAATCCTACAACGTCGCCGGCCTGCCGACGACTTGGGGCTTTCCGGCGCAGAAGGATTTTGTCGCAAAGGAAGACGCGCTGTCGATTACGCGGGTCAAGGACGCCGGCGGCGTGATCCTCGGCAAGACCAACGTGCCGATCGGGCTCGGCGACTGGCAGAGCTATAACGAGATCTACGGCACCACCAACAATCCCTATGATCTCGGCCGCACCCCCGGCGGCTCCTCCGGCGGATCGTCGGCGGCGCTGGCGGCAGGATACGGCCCGCTCTCGCTCGGCTCCGATATCGGCGGCTCGCTGCGGGTGCCTGCGTTTCATTGCGGCGTCTACGCGCACAAGCCGACCTATGCGCTGGTGGCGAATCGCGGCCACACGCCGCCGCCATTGCCGCCGCTGCCGCCCAGCCGCGATCTCAGCGTGATCGGGCCGATGGCGCGCTCGGCCGCCGACCTTTCGCTGCTGCTCGACGTGATCGCCGGGCCGGATCCGCTGGAGGCCGGCACCGCCTACAGGCTCGCATTGCCGCCGCCGCGCCACGGCGACTTGAAGAATTTCCGCGTGCTGCTGATCGACACCGATCCGGTGCTGCCGACCGACAAGGACGTGCGCGCCGGTATCGAGAAACTGGCCGCCAGCCTCGGCAAGGCCGGCGTGAAAGTCGCGCGCAACAGCCCGTTGCTGCCCGACTTCGCCGCATCGAGCCGGCTCTATATGCGGATGCTGATGGCCTTGTTCGGTACGGCCTTCACGCCGGAGGCCTATGCCGACGCCACGGCGACGGCTTCGAAGCTCGCTTCCGACGATATCAGCCTGAAGGCGGAGCGGTTGCGCGGCCTCGTGCTCAGCCACCGCGACTGGCTGGTGGCCGATGGCGCGCGCGCGGGCCTGCGGGCGCGGTGGCGCGAACTGTTCAAGACGTTCGACGCGGTGATCTGCCCTCTGATGCCGACGCCGGCCTATCCGCAAGATCATTCGGAGCCGCAGGAAGCGCGCCACATCGCGATCGACGGCAAGGATTACCTCTATTCGGATCAGCTGGCATGGCCCGGCATCGCCACGCTGCCCGGCCTGCCGGCGACCGCGATCCCGACAGGGCTTTCGCCGCAGGGCCTGCCGACCGGCGTGCAGATCGTGGGTCCCTTCCTGGAAGACCGCACGCCGCTGAAACTCGCCGAACTGATCGAGCGCGAATTCGGCGGATTCACACCGCCGCCGATGTTTGACGATTGAAGATTGAACACGTGAAACGAGAGCGCAACCAACAGCGTCATTGCGAGCCAACGGGTCGCGCGAACGCGCGCCCGATGACAGGCTCCGCGAAGCAATCCATTGCTGCAGCAAGCGCAAGCATGGATTGCTTCGTCGCAAGGGCTCCTCGCAATGACGGATGAGAACTGGAGGAGAACATCATGCGAAACGATCTTGCCGAACTGACCGCGCTGAACCGCGACTACGTCGATTCCGTGCAGAATTCCGACGTCAAGCGGTTCGACGAAATCCTCGCCGAGGATTTCTATTGCTCCAATCCCGACAAGTCGCTGGTCGACCGCGCGGCCTTCCTGGCGCAGACCGCAAAGCCGGTCGCGATCAGGAATCTCGAAGCCCGTGACGTCAGGATTCGCCTGATGGGCGATTTCGCCATCATCCATGCCGCGACAAGCTACACGATGCCGGACGGGCAACAGGCCTCGGGCCGCTACACCGACGTCTGGGCGCGGCAGAACGGCCGCTGGCTCGCGGTCTCGGCGCACGTGTCGAGGTGAGAGCGTCGTCCCGGCGAGGCCGGGACGGTTAGAGTCGTCATTGCGAGCCAACGGGTCGCGCGAATGCGCGCCCGATGACAGGCTCCGCGAAGCAATCCATCCCACAGCAAGCGGAAGTATGGATTGCTTCGTCGCAAGCGCTCCTCGCAATGACGAGGTTAGCGTTACGCCGCCGCCAGCTTCTTCGGCGGGAAGCGGCCGTAAAAAGTCTCGCCCTTGGCGGCCATCTCTTCCAGAAGCTTCGGCGGGGTAAAGCGCGAGCCGTATTTGGCCTCGAGCTTGTGGCACAGCGCCACGAAGTTCTTCGTCCCCATGAAGTCGATATAGGACAGCGTGCCGCCGGTGAACGGGGCAAAGCCGAAGCCGAGGATCGAGCCGACATCGGCCTCGCGCATGTCGGTGATGACGTGATCCTCCACGGTGCGCGCGGCTTCCACCGCCTGCACCACGAGAAAGCGCTGCTTCAATTCCTCGACGTCGAGCGTATCAGGATCAAGATGCTTTGGCTGCAGCCCGGACAGCGCCGCCCACAGGGTCTTCTGGCCCTTGCCCTTCTCGGGATAGTCGTAAAAGCCCTTGCCGTTCTTGCGCCCGAAGCGGCCCTGTTTCTCGACCATCTCGACCAGCAGCTTCTTCTGGGCCTGGTCGATGGCGTTGGCGCCGAGATCGGCTTCGGTCGCCTTCATGATCTTGAGCACGAGATCGAGGGCGACTTCATCCGACAGCGACAGCGGCCCGACCGGCATGCCCGCCATCTTCGCGGTGTTCTCGATCATCGCCGGCGGCACGCCTTCCATCAGCATTTCCAGCCCCTCGGCGGTGAAACGCAGCACGCAGCGGTTGGCGAAAAAGCCCCTGCTGTCATTGACCACGATCGGCGTCTTGCCGATCACGCGCACGTAATCGAGCGCGGTGGCGAGCGCGACATCGCCGGTGTTCTTGCCGACGATGATCTCCACCAGCATCATCTTCTCGACCGGCGAGAAGAAATGGATGCCGATGAACTTGCTCTGGTCCCTGAACTCCTCCGCCAGCGAATTGATCGGCAGCGTCGAGGTATTGGAGGCGAAGATCGCGTCCGGTTTCAACAGCGCCTGCGCCTTGGCGTAGGTCTCCGCTTTCACCTTCCGATCCTCGAACACCGCTTCGATGACCAGGTCGCAATCCTTCAAAACGCTGTAATCTGATGTCGCCGAGATGCGGCCGAGAATGGCGTCGCGCTCGCTTTCCTTGGCGCGGCCCTTAGCGATCAGGTCGTCGATCACCGCCTTGGCGTGGCCCTTGCCCTTGTCCGCGCTTTCCTGGTCACGGTCGATCAGCACCACGTCGATGCCGGCCCGTGCCGAGACGTAGCCGACGCTGGCGCCCATGAAGCCGGCGCCGATGATGGCGAGTTTTTTCACCTTGGTCGGCGGCACATTCTGCGGACGCCGCGCGCCCTTGTTCAATTCCTGCATCGACAGGAACAGGCTGCGGATCATCGCCGCGGCTTCCTTGCTGCGCAGGATCTGGGTGAAGTAGCGCGACTCGACCCGCAGCGCGGCGTCGATCGGCAGCTGCAGTCCCTCATAGACGCACTGCATGATGGCGCGCGCCGCCGGATAATTGTCATAGGTCTCGCGGCGGAAGATCGCGTTGCCGGCCGCGAACATCATCATGGTATTCTTGGAATAGACCGGGCCACCCGGCAGGCGGAATTCCTTGGTATCCCATGGCGCGACCGCCTTGCCGCCGCCCTTGATCCAGTCTTTCGCGGACTTGATGAGATCGGCAGGCGGCACGATGGCGTCGATCAGCTTCAGCGCCTTGGCCTTGGCGAGATTGACCGCCTCGCCCTTCAGCAGCAACTGCATCGCATCCTGCGGCGCCACGATGCGCGGCACGCGCTGGGTGCCGCCGGCGCCGGGAAACAACCCGACCTTGACCTCGGGCAGGCCAAGGCGGGTCTTCGGATTATCGGCCGCGACACGGTAGTGGCAGGACAGCGTCAATTCGAACGCACCCGCCAGCGCAAGGCCGTTGATCGCGGCCGCCCACGGCTTGCCGCAGGTTTCTATCGCACGAAACACCAGCGAGGATCTGCGGCTCTCGTCGAACAGGATCTGGTTGGCGGCGACCTCGCCTTTTTCCTTCAGGATGTCGCCGTAGCGGCGGTTCATGCCCTCCAACATCGAAAGGTCAGCGCCGGCGGAGAACGCTTCCTTGCCCGAGGTGACGACGACGCCCTTGACCGCGGCGTCAGCGGAAGTCTGTTTCACGATCTCCTCGAGCTCGGTGATCGTGGTCTCGTCCAGCACGTTCATCGAACGTCCGGGAATATCCCATGTCACCAGCGCAATGCCGTCGGCGTCGGTTTCGAGTTTGAAATTCTTGAAGGCCATGTTGTCGCTCCCAATTCAATCGCTGCGTCACTGCGTAGGGTGGGCAAAGCGAAGCGTGCCCACCACCTACACGGTCGGATTTAGATGGTGGGCACGGCGCAAAGAGCGCCTTTGCCCACCCTACGGCTTGTTGTCTACGTCATCCTGAGGTGGCCTCGCCCTTGCGAGGCCCTCGAAGGATGACTCTCTCCATCCTTCGAGGCTCGGGCTTCGCCCTCGCACCTCAGGATGACGCCTGAGTTCTTGTCAGCAGATGTTTACACCCGCTCGATGATGGTCGCGGTCCCCATGCCGCCGCCGATGCACAAGGTCACCAGCGCGGTCTGCTTGTTGGTGCGCTCGAGTTCGTCGAGCACGGTGCCGAGAATCATCGCACCCGTCGCCCCCAGCGGATGGCCGAGCGCGATCGCGCCGCCATTGACGTTGATCTTGTCGGGGTCGATGTCGAAAGCCTGCATGTAGCGCAGCACCACCGAGGCGAAGGCTTCGTTGAGTTCGAACAGATCGATATCGGATTTCTTCATGCCGGAGCGTTCGAACAGTTTTACGGTAACGTCGACCGGGCCGGTCAGCATCATCGCCGGCTCCGAGCCGATATTGGCGAAGGCGCGGATTTTCGCACGCGGCTTCAGGCCGTGCTTCTTGCCGGCCGCTTCGCTGCCGAGCAGTACCGCGCCGGCGCCGTCGACGATCCCCGAGGAATTGCCGGCATGATGCACGTAATTGATGCGCTCGATCTCGGGATGCGACTGGATCGCCACCGCATCGAAGCCACCCATCTGCGCCATGCCTGCGAACGACGGCTGCAGCGACGCCAGCGACTGCATCGTCGTGGTAGGCCGCATGTGCTCGTCCTTGGCCAAGAGCGTCAGCCCGTTGACGTCCTTCACCGGGATCACCGAATTCTTGAAGCGGCCCTCGTCCCAGGCCTTGCCGGCGCGCTGCTGGCTCTGCACCGCATAGGCATCGACGTCGTCGCGCGAAAAGCCGTACTTTGTGGCGATCAAATCAGCCGAGACGCCCTGCGGCATGTAGTAGGCCGGCACCGCGATGGAGGGATCCACCGGCCAGGCGCCGCCGGAAGCGCCGATGCCGACCCGGCTCATCGATTCGGCGCCGCCGCCGATGGTGAGTTCATGCTGGCCGCTCATGATTTGCGCCGCGGCGAAATTCACCGCGTCGAGGCCGGAGGCGCAGAACCGGTTGATCTGGACGCCGGGAACGGATTCGCCAAGCCCCGCCTCGATCGCCGCGAAGCGCGCGATGTCGCTTCCGGCCTCGCCGACCGGATCGACCACCCCGAGGATGACGTCGTCGACCACGCCTTCCGCCAGATGGTTGCGCTGCTTCAGGGCCTTTAGCGGCGCGGTGGCGAGCGCCAGCGCGGTCACCTCGTGCAACGCGCCATCCTGCTTGCCGCGCCCGCGCGGGGTGCGAACGTGATCGTAGATATAGGCCTCAGGCATGACGCCCTCCTGGTATGAGGATCATAATATATAGGCGGATTGGAAGATGTCGCGGACCTTGCAGGGCCGCGGGAAGAAAATTTCTCCGGTCAGAACGCTTCCGCCGCCAATTCCATGGTGGTCGCGCAGCCGGTCTGGATGCGCGCAAGATGCACCGACGTTTCCGGCAGCATCCGCTCCATGAAGAAGCGGCCGGTCACGAGCTTGGTGGTCAGATAGGGCGTCGTCCCCGCGGACGCAATCTTGTCGAGCGCCACTTTCGCCATTCGCGCCCACATATAGGCAAATGTGACGAGCCCGAACAGCTGCATGTAATCGGTGGCCGCCGCACCGGCATTGTCGGGCTTCATCATCGCATTCTGCATCAGCCAGGTGGTGGCCTGCTGCAGATGGCCGAGCGCGCTGCTCATCGGCGTCACATAGGGCTTCATGGCCTCGTCCCCGCCATGATCCTTGGCAAACGTACCGACCTCGTTGAAGAACGCCATCACAGCGCGGCCGCCATCGCGCGGCAGTTTGCGGCCGACCAGATCGAGCGCCTGGATGCCGTTGGCGCCCTCGTAGATCATGGCGATGCGGGCGTCGCGTACGAACTGCTCCATGCCGTTTTCGGCGATGTAGCCGTGGCCGCCATACATCTGCTGCGCCAGCACCGCGTTGGAGAAGCCGACGTCGGTAAGCACGCCCTTCAGGACCGGCGTCATCAGCCCCATATGGTCGTCCGCCTCCTGGCGATCCTTAGGATCAGAGGAGCGGTGGGCGACGTCGCTCTTCAGCGCGGTCCACACCACCATGGCGCGCGCCGCCTCGTTGAAGGCGCGGATGGTGAGCAGCGTGCGGCGCACGTCGGGATGCACGATGATCGGATCGGCCGGCTTGTCCGGCGCCTTGGGCCCGGTCAGCGAGCGGCCCTGCAGCCGATCGCGCGCATAGGCGACGGCGTTCTGATAGGCGACTTCCGACTGTGCCAGCCCCTGCACGGCGACGCCGAGCCGCGCCTCGTTCATCATCACGAACATGCCCTGCATGCCCTTGTTTTCCTCGCCGATCAGCCAGCCGGTGGCGCCGTCGTAATTCATCACGCAGGTGGAATTGCCGTGGATGCCCATCTTGTGTTCGATCGAGCCGCAGGAGACGCCGTTGCGTTCGCCCAGCGAGCCGTCGGCATTGACCAGGATTTTCGGCACCACGAACAGCGACACGCCCTTGATGCCCGCGGGCGCGCCCTCGATTCGCGCCAGCACCAGATGGATGATGTTGTCCGCCAGGTCGTGCTCGCCGGCGGAAATGAATATCTTGGTGCCTGTGATCTTGTAGCTGCCGTCGGCCTGCTTGACCGCCTTGGTGCGCAACAGGCCCAGATCCGTGCCGCATTGCGGCTCGGTCAGGTTCATGGTGCCGGTCCACTCGCCCGCCACCATCTTCGGCACGAACAGGTTCTTCTGTTCGGGCCTGCCGTGCACGATCAACGCCGCGGTCGCGCCCATGGTGAGCCCGCCATACATCGAAAACGCCATGTTGGCCGAGCACTGGAATTCGGTGACCGCCTGGCTCAACGCCACCGGCAGGCCCTGTCCGCCATATTCCGATGGCACCGACAGCCCGAGCCAGCCGCCTTCGGCGACCTGCCTGAAGGCGTCCTTGAAACCCTTTGGCGTCGTTACGCTGCCGTCGTCGTGGCGGACGCAGCCCTCCAGATCGCCGGTGCGATTGAGCGGCTGCAGCACTTCCTCCGCCAGTTTCGCCGCCTCACCCAAAATCGCCTCGCGCACATCGGCGGAAGCGTCGGAAAAGCCGGGAAGGTTGTCGTAGCGGTCGATCTGAAACACGTCGTTGAACAGGAACTGGACGTCTTCCACGGGGGCTTTGTAGATCGGCATGATGTTCTCCCGGCAGGGGCAATCTAAAGTTGGCGGAGGTGTTTTGGAGGCAGGCGTTGAAGCGGAATCTTGCGATTCTCTGGAGACTGACCTTATCCGGTTCCTGAGGTCCTGGCGGCAAATATCCGCTGCGCCGTTGCGACATTACGGCAGCAGACATTGTCTCACTGTTTTGGTCTCACTGTTTTGCGAGTTGCTCCCCCATCAAACGATGCAGGAGATTGATCGCCTTGAGCGGGCGCACCATCACCTTGAAATGCGCGATCCGGCCATCCGCGCTGAAGGTGATGATATCGACACCGTTGATTCGGACGCCCTCGACGTCGTTTTCGAATTCGAGGACCGCACCGTCATTGCTGCGCCATTCCCCGGTATATCTGAAGCCGGGGCCGCCCAGCACCTTTTCCGCGCTCGACAGGTATTTGAAGGTGATGTCGCGCCCGCGCTGCGGCGTATGCACGACGGGGCTCTCGAACACCGCATCGGGATGAAGCAGATCCCAGAGCGCCGCATGGTCGTGGGACTTCATATAGCCGTACCACTTGTCGAGGGCGGTGATGGTCATGCTGTCTCCGGTCCGCGCGATGACGACGTCGGGTCCCGGCAAGATGCCGGCCAATCTTTATGTGCGTTGACGCATATGCAACTTTATGCATAATGTCAATGATGCCGTAAGAGGGAGGGGCCCGCGTGATGGCGCTCGGTGACGCGATCCTTGTATGCCTGACGGAACGTCCGATGACGGGCTATGAACTCGCCAAGACGTTCGACGCGTCGATCGGTTTCTTCTGGAGAGCCGACCACCAGCAGATCTATCGCGAACTCGCACGGCTGCGCGACCGGGGCCACATCCAGGGCCGCGAGGTCGTGCAGACGGGCAAGCCAAACAAGCTGGTCTATACCCTCACGCCCGAGGGTAGAGCGGCCTTGCGGCACTGGGCGGCGCGGCCGAGCAGCCCGGCTTCGATCAAGGACGATCTGCTGGTGCGGCTCTACGCGCTTGACAGCATCGACATCGATTCCTTGCGCACCGACCTGATGGCGCGGCTGGAGTATCATCGCGACCGTCTATCCCGCTTCGAACATATTCTTGACAGCCGCTTTCCCCATGGCGCCGCGTCACTCGCGGAGACCGGCCGGCTGCTCGTGCTGCACATGGGGCTTCGCCACGAGCATGCCGTGGCGGAGTGGTGCGAGCAGGCGCTCCAAACCCTGTCGGCCAACGCCAACGACATGAATGTCACGCCGATCAACGGCAGCCAGCGCGACACCAAGGGATGACCGTATCGCCTGACGGCTTCAGCCAATCTGGCGCGGTAGCGACTGCGACATAACAGGGCCAAGCGGGAGACAGCCAGATGACCGATCACATTCTGAGCATTCGGCACGGAGCCGTGCTGGAAGCACGGTTAAACCGCCCCGAGAAGAAAAATGCGCTGACGGGTGCCATGTATCACGGCATCTGCGATCTACTCGAACAGGCGAGTTCCAGTAATTCGATCCGCGCGGTGTTGCTGACGGCCGAAGGATCGACGTTTACCGCAGGAAATGATCTGGCGGAATTCATGTCGCTTTCCGGCGATTTTACGAATTCGCCGCAGGGCCGGTTTGTTCGCACCATCACCAGTACAACGAAACCAATCGTTGCAGCAGTGCATGGAAGGGCAGTCGGCATTGGCACCACAATGCTGCTGCATTGCGACCTGGTCTATGGGTCTCCCGACCTCAAGCTATCGACACCCTTCGTGGACATGGGACTGATCCCGGAGGCCGGTTCGACCGTGCTATTGCCCGCCTATATCGGGCTGCAGCGCGCCTCGGCGCTGCTGCTGCTCGGGGAGACCTTCGACGCCGAGACCGCCGTTGCCGCGGGTCTTGTGAATGCGATTGTATCGGCCGACGAACTCCATGCGCATGCGCTCGAAAAGGCGCAAGCGCTCGCATCGAAGGCGCCGGAGGCGTTTGCGGTGGCGCGTCGGCTGATGCGCGGTCATAAACCCCAGCTCGACGCGCAACTGGCGGAGGAAGGGGAAGCGTTCAAGCGGGCGGTCGGCGGCCCCGAAGCGCGGGAAGCATTCGCCGCCTTCTTTGAGAAACGCAAGCCGGTGTTTTGAGGGGATCACCTGGCGCGTCCTGGTTGGGCGACCAGTCGCGCCGCCGATCATTCCCGTCAATTTCGAGCCTTTAGCCAACTTTCCGGGCTCCCGATCCGATTCCTTAACCGGTTATTTACCGTAACAGCCAAAAGTCGGTGTCTGAGGCAGACGACCTGCGCGGAATCCGATTGTCTCTTCTCAAGGGACGCGCGGGGAGGCTGAAGGCGCGAGGTGGCGCGCCGGAGTCGGAACCGGACCAGAGCATGAATTCGCGCGTATCGTGGAGTGTTGAGGGCATCGATCCATCCGTCCGCGAGAGGGCCGAGGCCGCCGCGCGGCGTGCCGGCATGTCGCTGAACGACTGGCTCAATTCCACCATCGGCGAATCCGCCCCGCCCAATTTTCGCGAGCCTGCCGAGCAGCGGCCGATGGCGCCGAGCCAGGAAACCCGCGACGTCGCCGACATCCATCAGCGGCTGGATTCCATTACCCGCCAGATCGAACAGATCTCGCAGCCCAAGCCGCGCGGCGACACCGTGCGCAGCGAGCAGGGCGTCGCCCGGCAGCTGAACGATGCCATTTCGCGCCTCGACGCGCGGCTGTCGCAAATCTCCAATCCGGCCGCAAGGCAAGCCCAGCGTCAGGACAAGCAGCGCCAGAACGAAATGGTCGAGCGCGCGGCGTCCCAGGTCTATCGTCCCTCGCCGCCGCTGAGCCCGGCCTCGCTCGATTCCGCGATCGCCGAAATCGCGGCACGGCAGAGCGAACTCGATGCGCCGTCACAGCGGCAAGCGCCGCGCCTGCCGCCGCGTAGCGCGCCTCCGACCGCGCCGGCAATGGCACCCGCCATGGCGCCGCCGCCAGCGCCGCCAGCATCTCCGGGACCGGACTTTTCCATCCTCGAGCGGCATCTGCTCAAGATCACGAGCCAGATCGAGGCGCTGCAGCGTCCCGACGGGATCGAGCAATCGATCGCCGCGTTCCGCAGCGAACTCTCCGAGATTCGTCACGCCATCACCGAGGCGATGCCGCGCCGGGCGATCGAATCGATCGAAAGCGAAATCCGTTCGCTGGCCCGCCGCATCGACGACAACAAGCAGAGCGGTACCGACGAAAAGGCGCTGGCCGGCATCGAGCGCGCGCTCGGCGAAATCCGCGAAGTGCTGCGCTCGCTGATGCCGGCGGAGCAACTCGCCGGCTATGACGAGGCGATCCGCAATCTCGGCGCCAAGCTCGACCTGATCCTGCGCTCCAGCGACGATCCCTCCACCGTCCAGCAGCTCGAAGGCGCCATCGCCGCCCTTCGCGCCATCGTCTCCAATGTCGCCTCCAACGACGCGCTGGCCCGGCTCTCCGAAGATGTCCGCCTGCTGTCGGCGAAGGTCGACCAGCTCGGCCGCACCGAGAGCAACGGCGATTCCTTCGCAATGCTGGAGCAGCGCATCGCGGCGCTGACCTCGGCGCTGGAAGTGCGCGAACCGCCGGCGCGAAGCGAAAACACCGAATATCTCGAAGGCGCGCTGCGCTCGCTGTCCGAGCGCCTCGACCGGATGCCGGTCGGCAATGACAACAGCTCCGCCTTCGCCCATCTCGAGCAGCGCGTGTCCTATCTTCTGGAGCGGCTGGAAGCCTCGAGCGATCACCGGCCCTCGCTCGATCTCGGGCGGGTCGAGGAAGGGCTGCAGGACATTCTGCGGCACCTCGAAGCCCAGCACGCGGCCGTGGCCCGCCTCGCCGCCGACACCGGCCGCAGCGAGCCCGAACCTGTCGATTCCGGCCTGATCGACGTGGTCAAGCGCGAATTGTCCGACATCCGCTTCAACCAGTCGGAAACCGACCGTCATACCCAGGATTCGCTGGAGGCCGTTCATAACACGCTCGGCCATGTGGTCGACCGGCTGGCGATGATCGAGGGCGATTTGCGTAACGTGCGCGCAGCCCCGGTTGCGCCGCCGATGGAAGCGCCATACGCGGCGCCCCAAGCTCCCCTGCCGCAACCGGCCGCCGCAGCGCGCGTCGAGATGCCGCCGCAGCCGAAGCCGGAATTGCCCAATCCCGCCGCGGCGCAGGAGCCTTTCATGGCCGCGCCGCGGGATTTCCACGCCTTCTCGGCGCCGACGCAGGTCACGGCCGCGGCCCCGGTGGCGCCGCGCGCCATCAGCGAAATCCTGGTGCCGCACACGGCGACGCCGTGGCCGGTGATCGAGCCGGATCTGCCGCCGGATCATCCGCTCGAACCGGGCACGCGGCCGAGTGGCAGGGTCGCCTCGCCGTCGGAGCGCATCGCGGCGTCCGAAAACGCGATCAGCGAAATTCCGGCCGCCGCCGTGAGCACCCCGGCCAGCACGTCGAGCTTCATCGCCGCCGCGCGGCGCGCCGCGCAGGCGGCAGCTGCGGCTGCGCCTGCCGACGCCAAGACCGGCCGCGGTCCGCTCAAAGGCGCCACCGGCAAGGGCAAGGAACCCTCCACCATCACCTCCAAGATCCGCTCGGTGCTGGTCGGCGCGAGCGTGGTCGTGATCGTGCTCGGCACCTTCAAGATGGCGATGACGCTGCTCGAAGGCAGCAGCGCGCCGCCGATGCCGGCAGTCGAGACCAGCGAGCCGCCGCCATCAGCGCAACCGCCCGCCAATGACGCCGCCAAGCCGACGCCGCCGGAGCAACCGTCGATGACCTCGCCGACGCCGATCGGCCGGCAATCGTTCAATAATCCCGCGCCTGCCGCCGATGTCGGCGCATCGGTTGCGATCCCGCCGGCGCCGCCCACCGCCTCGCCGGTCACATCGAGCGATATCACCGGTTCGATTCCGACAGCGATGGCCTCGCCCGGCAACCATAAACTCTCGATGGTGCAGGTGCCGCCAACCGAAAGACTGCCCGACGGCATCGGCGGACCGGTGTTGCGCGCCGCCGCGATGAAGGGCGATCCGACCGCGGCCTACGAAGTCGGCGTGCGCTTCGCCGAAGGCAAGGGGATTGCCGTCAATCTCGACGAGGCCGCGAAATGGTATGATCGCGCGGCGCAGGCCGGCGTGGTGCCGGCGATCTTCCGGCTCGGCACCTTCTACGAGAAGGGCCTGTCCGTGAAAAAGGACGTCGATATCGCACGGCGCTATTATCTGCAGGCCGCCGAGCGCGGCAACGCCAAGGCGATGCACAATCTCGCCGTGCTTGACGCCGATGGCGGCGGCAAGGGCGCCGATTACAAGAGCGCCTCGCAATGGTTCCGAAAAGCCGCCGATCGCGGCGTCGCCGACAGCCAGTTCAACCTCGGCATCCTCTATGCCCGCGGCATCGGCGTCGAACAGAACCTCGCCGAATCCTTCAAATGGTTCAGTCTGGCGGCGGCGCAGGGCGACGCCGATTCCGCGCACAAGCGCGACGACATTGCCAAGCGGCTCGACCCGCAATCGCTGGCCGCGGCCAAGCTCGCGATCCAGACCTTCACGCCTGAACCGCAGCCCGACGACGCCATCAATGTGGCGGGCCCGGCCGGCGGATGGGACCCGGCGCCGGCGCAGGCCGCCGCCGCGCCAAAGCCCGCGGTCAAGCCGGTTGCGGCCAAGCGCACCGCCGCCGCGCATTGAGGCCGCTTGGCGGCTCAGCCGCCATATTTTTCTTCGGAAAACCCGTGTAGACAGGCGCGGCATCACGCCGCGTGAGGATCATTTGTCTGCCAATGACGGTCAGGACCAGGACGGTCCATTCCGAAGCTCGCCGACCGGGCCCTGGGTGACCCCGCCGCGCAAGCCGGCCGCCGCCCCCTCCCCGCGGCCTCGCCCTGCGACCAGAAGCCGGCGGAATCTCCTCTCGGTCCTGATCTTCGTTGTCCTGATTTCCAGCATCGGCGTCCGCGCCTACAGGGATCTGTCGCGGCCCGAGGCCTGGGCCTACTGGAGGGACCAGTATTTTTCGCCGAGCCTGACCTCGTCGCTGGTGAGGGGTGTCGACCTCGGTGGCGGCAGCTCCGGCCGGCCCGCCCTGTTCATCAGCGGCAAGATCGGCCCGGCCGCGGCGAGCTGGTTCCGCGACAAGGTGGACGACGCCCATCTCGCGCCGGGCGATACCGTGTTGATGTCCTCGCCGGGCGGCGATGTGGATCAGGCCGTCATCATGGGAGAAATCATTCGATCGCGCGGATTGACGACGGCCGTCGGTGTCGTCGACGCCTCGGGCGCGCTCAGGCCGTCTTATTGCGCCAGCGCCTGCGTATTGGTCTACGCCGGCGGCAAGAACCGTTACGGCGTCGAAGGATCGATGCTGGGGGTCCACCGCTTTGTGACGTCTTCGCCCGGGCGCGACCCGGTTGCCGAAGCCCAGCGGACCACGGGGATGGTGCTGAGCTACATGACCAGAATGGGCGTCTCGTCTGCGGTCGTGGAAGCGATGTCCGCAACCAGCGACGTCCGCTGGCTCGGCGCAAGGGAAGCCGTGGCCATGAACCTCGTCACCGACCCGGTCCGGAAGCCTTGAAGCGCGGCTCGTTAATCTGAATTATTCACCACACCGCAAGGTGCGTCGCCGGCCGCGGCAAAAAAGCCGCCCGGTTGCGGATTCTTTAGTCCCTCCGCGCGGCGATTTCGGTTATGCAGGGGCGCGGCCGTTGATCCGCGCTCCCGAAGAAACCACGCCGTGAGCGGCTTCGGCCGGCCTCACCGCCCATTCTCGAAGCAACCGCGCGTGCAACTTTATCTTCCGATCGCCGACCTTCCGGTCAATATTTTCCTCATCCTGGCGATGGGCGCGGCCGTGGGTTTCGTGTCGGGCATGTTCGGCATCGGCGGCGGCTTCCTGATGACGCCGCTGTTGATCTTCATCGGGATCGCGCCCGCGGTCGCGGTCGCCTCCGTCGCCAGCCATATCGCGGCCTCGTCGTTTTCCGGCGCGCTGTCCTATTGGCGCCGCCGCGCGATCGATCCGGCGCTGGCGCTGGTCTTGTTATGCGGCGGCATCGTCGGCACCACGCTCGGGGTATGGACCTTCACGCTGCTGCGCTCGCTCGGCCAGCTCGACCTGATGATCGCGCTGTCCTACGTGCTGCTGCTCACCACCGTCGGCGGCCTGATGTTCTGGGAAGGCCTGCGCGCCATCCTGCGCGCGCGCCGCGGCGCGCCGGTTTCGATGCGCCGCCCCGGCAGCCATGGCTGGATCCACGGCCTGCCGCTGAAGATGCGCTTCAAGCGCTCCAAGATCTATCTGTCGGTGATTCCGGTGGTCGGCGTCGGCGTCATCATCGGCTTCATCGGCGCGGTGATGGGCATCGGCGGCGGCTTCATCCTGGTCCCGATCATGATCTATTTCCTCAGGGTGCCGACCTCGACCGTGATCGGCACCTCGATGGTGCTCACGCTGGTCACGATGATTTTCGCCACCCTGCTGCACGCGGTCACCAATCATCTGGTCGACGCCGTGCTGGCGCTGATCCTGATGGTCGGCGGCGTCACCGGCGCGCAGTTCGGCGCGCGCGCCGGGCAGAAGATTCGCGGCGAACATCTGCGGCTGTTGCTGGGATTGTTGATTCTCGCGGTCGGCATCCGCTTTGCCGTCGAACTCGTGATACGCCCCGACGATCTCTTCACCATCCGGGAAACCGGAGGCGCCGCATGATCGCGCGCGCCGCCCTCACCGCAATTGGCGCCGTGCTGACGCTGGCGCTACCGCCGGCGCCGGCACGCGCCGAGCGGCTGATCGTCTCGGTCTCCAACCACCGGGTCACGGTGACGCCGAACTATTCCGGCGAGGAGCTGGTGTTGTTCGGCTCGGTCGAAAAGGACGCCACGACGCCGTCGACCCGCAACAATTACGATCTGGTCGTCACCGTCGCAGGGCCCCCCGCCGACATGGTGACGCGGCGCAAGGAGCGCAAATTCGGCATCTGGATCAACACCGATTACCGCCAGTTCCTGCAGGTGCCGACCTATCTGGCGCTGTTTGCCAACCGGCCCTTCAACGCCATCGCTTCCCCCGACGTCGAGCGGCGGCAGCAGCTCGGATTGAACAACGTGCTGTTGACCCAGCGGGTCGGGCCCGATTACGCCGACGTGGTGCCGAACGACGCATTCCGCAGCGCCTTCGTGCGGCTGCGCAGCGAGCACGGCCTCTACCGCGAGGACACCTCCGCGGTGACCTTCCTGACGCCGACGCTGTTCCGCACCGGCATCCCGCTGCCGGCCGAAGTGCCGATCGGCACCTACAATGTCGAGATCCAGCTGTTTTCCGGCGGCGCGCTGGTGACGAAGACCGAGACCACGTTCGAGATCGTCAAGGTCGGCTTCGAGCAGTTCGTCGCCACCAGGGCACGCCAGGACGGCCTGGTCTATGGCCTTGTCACGGCGTTCATGGCGCTGATGACCGGCTGGATGGCCTCGATCGTGTTCCGCAAGGATTGATCCTCCGCGGAGACCCGCATACCCAGTGCGGGTGCGGCGGCCTTGCGCAGTCAAGGGATGGCCAGCAGTCCGCCGGCAATCGCCAATGTGGCGAGAGCCGAAAGCGCAAGCGACCAGTGCACGCCGATCAGGCTGCCTAACAGGCCAACGGAAACGCCGCTGAAGGCGCGCAAGCCAAGGCTCGACATATTGAACAGACCGATGACACGTCCGCGCTTGTCGGGCGGAGCATTCATCTGGACGAGGGTCTGCGCCATGGCGTTGAAGGATAATTCCAGGAATCCCGCGGCAAACAGGAAGCCGACGGCGAGCGGATAGCTCTTGGCCAGCGAGAAGACCGCCAGCGCCACACACCACAACATGGCGAGCACGATGGCGGTGCGCGGCCGCGGCGGCAGCAATCCCCTGGCTTCGAGCATGACGCCCCCGAGCAACCCGCCGGCGGCATCCGCGGCGAGGAGCAGGCTGTAAGACAGGCCGGGATCGCCATGGCCGAGATCGTTCGCGAAACCCGGCATCTGGGAACTATAGGCATTGCCGACGAAGAACGAGGCCGCGCCGGCGAGCAGCGTCATCGAGACGATGACGGAATGAACCCTGATATCCCGCATTGTCTGCACGATGTCGCCAAGTCCGCGGACGGCGCGGCGCGGCGCAGGCTTGCCGAGGCGGTAGCGCGGACCGTACGGCGCGTTCACCAGCCATAGCACCAGCGGCAAATAGAACACGGTGTTGAGCATGATGCCCGGTGCCGGCCCGAACGCGAGCAGGATGGCGGCGCCGACTGCCGGACCAACCAGCACCGCGAGATAACGCGCCATCGCGTTGAGCCGTACCGCGCTCTCCAGATCCGACGGGCCGACGATATCGTAGAGCAACATCTGGTTCGGCGTCTGCCACAGCACCCCGGCACAGCCATGAATCACCAAAATCACCATGGCCTGCCACATCTGCAGGGTGCCCGTGACAAAGAAATAGCTCCAGCTCAGGGATGCGATAATGAAGAGCATCATGCCGATCTGGATGATCCGGCGTGGGTCGAAGCGATCGGCGAGCGCGCCGGAGGCGACCGAAAACATCAGGAACGGCAGCCAATGCGACACGACGGCGAAACCCGCGAGCGCCGGCGAGTGGAATTTCTGATACAGCATCCAGTAGCTGATGACGTGCTCGATATTGTCCGCCATCATGGCGAGCACGAAGGTGGTGAATTGGGCGCGAAAGCCCGGGTGGCGCATCGCCGCGAAGGACCGCTTCGCAGGTAGCGACGGGTCGACGGGGGCAGCTATCGTGTCACTCATAGAGGAACCATCAGTTTTGTTGCGCCGTGCGGTTCGTCCGTCGATGGCAGATCAGGGATCGACAGCTTGGTTGGGCGCGACACTGTCGCGCTTCGCGGACCGCAGGCTGTGGAAGGAAGTTGGCAAGGCGTTCGTGCACGCAGCCGGCGCAACGCCGTTGCGTGATGGCGGTGCGCAAACGGGCAATACCCGCAAATCCTAGCAACGCTCAATCGCGACCGCGGCCGCGTCGAGCGCGGCGGCGATATCGCGGACTTGCTGCTCGGTCAGGGGACCGCGTCCTTCCCGCAAGCGAAGTGCCAATTTGAGGTTTTCTCTCGCGCGCGTGATCTCGGGGGCAGGGCCGCCGCCGTGCCTGGTATTTACCGATTGCATGCGCGCCAGCGCGTGCTCGACCGCGGTTCTGTTCGCTGCGAGGTAGTCGGTGCCCTCGGCGGTGATGGCGTAGAGCTTCCTGCCGTCGCTTTCGACCAGGGTCGCATGCCCGAGTTCTTCGAGCATTGTCAGGGTCGGATAGATGACCCCGGGACTGGGGCTGTAGGTCCCGGCCACGCGATCTTCGATCTCCTTGATGATCTCGTAGCCATGTCGAGGACGTTCGGAAATCAATTTGAGGACCACGAGGCGAAGCTCGCCATGGTCGAACAAACGTCCCGATCGGCGGCCATGCCTATGGTGGCCGCGCCCATCGTCGCGTTCATGGTCGCCGGCTGCGGCCGGCCCGCGGCCAAAGCGGCCGCCGTGATGCTCTCGGTCTGAGTGTCTGTGACGCATTTTTCTTTCGATCCATTTTCGATACAGCTTAGATATATCTAAATCGTATCGAATGCAACACCTTTTTTAGCAAGACTTTTGCGGCACCCGCCAGGACGGCGTGGTCCATGAATTGGTCGCCGCCTGCATGGCGCTGATGACCGGCTGGATGGGCTCGGTCGTTTTCCGGAAGGATTAACGCGCCGCTGCTGGCGGGCTGCAATACGATCGATCACCTCCGTATTTGTCCGGAGTTTGGCTAACGGACTGTTCACGCTCAGTGCCGTCACCGCAGCAGGTTCACGGATTCGCAACTTTGAGGCTGTCTGCTGGCTGGACTATGGCCATTGCCGCGACGGATTCCCCAATCGACCCTGCCGGCTCTCCGAAACATCGGAAGGCCAGGAATTCGGCTGCTCAGTCCGATCGCGCCGCCCAGCTGGCGCTCAGCGCATTCATGAGCATGAACCGGGCGGTCGCCATCATGGGGCCCGACGGCAAGCTGCTGATGCCCAATCTGGTGTTCGGAAAACTGTTCGCCGATGCCGAGCTTTTCGATCGCATCAACCGCGACGCCGGCGCCAACAACGGCAAATGCGAGCGCCAGATCACCCTGGCCGATGGCCGGGCGTTCTGGGTCGAGACCATTCCGATGGACGGCGGGTGGCTGGTCAGCGCCTACAGCATGACCGAACGATCGGCCAAGGCGCGCACCGACACCGTGACCAAACTCGGCAACCGCTTGATGTTCCACGAACAGCTGGCGGAGCTGCTGACCAATCCGGATCGCGCGGGCACTGGTGCCGCCTTGCTCGTGATCGATCTTGATCGCTTCAAGGCCATCAACGAATCGCTTGGACGCAACATCGGCGATGGGCTGCTTGGCCAGGTAGCGGAGCGGATCCGCTCCGCGCTCGGCCATGGCGATATCGTCGCTCGCCTCGGCGGCGACAAGTTCGCCATCATCCAGGCCGGTGCACCGCAGCCGCAATCGGCGGCTGCCCTTGCGGGCCGGATCGTCGATCTGATCGGACGTCCTTTCCTGGTGGAGGGTCAATTGATCGATGTCGCCGCGAGCGCGGGTATCGTCCTGTTCCCCGCCGGCACGGCCGACTGCGAGCAGCTGCTGAAGAACGCCGATCTCGCCTTGCATCGCGCCAAGGGCGACGGCCACGGAACCTATCGCTTCTTCGAGATGGCGATGGACGAGAAGATGCGGTACCGCCGCAATCTCGAAATCGACCTGCGCCGCGCGCTGGCGCGCGGCGAGTTCGCGCTGGTCTATCAACCCCAGTTCAATCTCCGGCTCAACGCGATCACCGGGTTCGAAGCCTTGCTGCGCTGGCAGAGCCCGACCCGGGGCGCGGTGTCGCCGCTCGAATTCATTCCGGTCGCGGAAGATACCGGCATCATCAACTCGATCGGAGAATGGGTGCTACGGACCGCTTGCCTGGAGGCCGCAACATGGCCGGGCGCGCAAAACGTTTCCGTCAATGTTTCGTCGATCCAGTTCAAGAACCAAAATCTCGTGGCGACGATCATGTCGGCTCTCGGCGAAAGCGGCCTCGACCCGCGGCGGCTGGAGCTCGAGATCACCGAAAGCGTGATGCTCGACGCCGGGGGAACCGCGCTTGCGACGCTGCAGAATCTTCGCCAGATCGGCGCGCGCGTCGCGCTGGATGACTTCGGTATAGGCTATTCGTCGCTAGGCTATTTGCGCAGCTTTCCGTTCGACAGGATCAAGATCGATCAGTCCTTCGTGCGAGGCACGCCCAACGACGCCACCGGCCGGGCGATCGTCCGCGCGATCGCCTCGCTCGGTCACAGTCTCGGGATGGCAACGGTTGCCGAAGGCGTCGAAACCGAGGAGCAGATGGCCCGTATCGTGTCGGACGGCTGCACCGATGTGCAGGGCTATCTGATCAGCCGGCCCATGCCGCCGGAACAAATCGGCAAATTTCTCGCGATCCGAGGCCCGAACGCTCAATAGCAGCGCGAGGCGGCAATGATGTGCAGCCGGACATCGCCGAGCACATGCGCCATGAAGCCGGCCGTCTGGAATATCCTTTCGAACGCCGCATCGCGAATGCTGAGGCCCCCGGCATAGGCGCCGAACGCCGGCATCACCGCGCGCTCGCCGTCACAGGCGAAGCATCGCCGCTCCATGGTTCGGCCGCGGGTCGACACCCGCGCCTTGGGATGCAGATGGCCGGCGATTTCGCCGGCAGCACCCGTGGGCTCGTGGCGGAACACGATTTCGCCGATCGCGACTTCGCTGGCGACCAGCCCGCCGAGATCGGCGGGCAGCGCCGGATCGTGATTGCCGGAGATCCAGATCCAGTCGCGCCCCACCTGAAAGGCCGCGATGGTGTCGCGGTCCGGCGCGGACAACCGGTCGGGCGCGGCGCGGTCGTGAAAACTGTCGCCGAGCGCGATCACCATGCGCGGGTCGTGACGGGCGATCACGGCGGCGAGGCGGCCGAGCGTCGCCACGGTGTCGTAGGGCGGCAGCAGCACGCCGCGCGCGGCGAAGCTCGAACCCTTTTCCAGATGCAGGTCGGAAACGACCAGCAGGCCCTGGTCTTCCCAGAACAAGGCGCCGGAGAGATCGGCGGCGAACGTCACGCCGGCGATATCGACGGTGGCGTTGCGCGCGGTTTGCAATTCGTCGTCCAGATCCTGCGCGCTTGCCGTCACGTTCTATCCCGTCGCCTCTTTGACCAGTTCCGCGGCGGCTTCCGCCAGCAGTTCGTCGGATGCTTCGCCATAAACCGCTTCGCGGCCGATTTCCAGCATCACCGGCACCGCCAGCGGCGATATCCGGTCCAGTTGCCGGTGGGTGATTCGACCCTTGATTCGCGCGAGCATATCACTGAGCCGGCGAATATCGAGTAGCCCGGTGGCGGCGTCGGCGCGGGCGGCGCGCAGCAGCACATGGTCCGGCTGGTGCTTGCGCAGCACGTCGTAGATCAGGTCGGTCGAGAACAGCACCTGACGGCGGGTCTTGTCCTCGTCCGTGAAGCGGCGGGCGATCAGGCCGGAGATCAGCGCACCATTGCGGAAGGTGCGCTTCATCAGCGCGGATTCGGCGAGCCACGCCTCGAGATCGTCGCCCAGCATGTCGGCATCGAACAGCGCGTCGAGATCGAGTTTTCCCTGGCGGATCATGAACGACATGTCACCGAGCGCCCACACCGCCAGCGCATATTCGTTGGCGATGAAGCCGAGCGGCCGGGCGCGGGCGCGCTCCAGCCGCCGCGTCAAGAGCATCCCGAGCGTCTGGTGCGCCAGCCGTCCCTCGAAGGGATAGCAGACGAGGTAATGCTTGTCGGCGCGCGGAAAGGTTTCCACCACGAGTTCCCGCGTGCCGGGGACGCGCGAGAATTGCGCCTGCAGCGACAGCCAGTCGCGCACCTGGTCCGGCAATGCGGCCCAGGCGCGCCGGTCGGCGAGCAGTTTTCGCACCCGCTCGGCGAGATAGGTCGAGAGCGGAAACTTGCCGCCCATATAGGACGGCACTTTGGCGTCCTTGTCGTTGGCGCGCGAAACATAGACCTGGTCTTCGACCAGCGCCTCGTAGCGCACGACCTCGCCGCCGAACACGAAGGTGTCGCCGACCACGAGGCCCTCGATGAAATATTCCTCGATTTCGCCCAGCATCCTCCCGCCGCGGCCGAGCGCGCCGGTCACCCCGGAGCCGCCGCCGCGCGAGCGTACCAGCCGCACCTTCAGCATCGCCTCCTCGACGATGGTGCCGACATTGAGGCGGTAGCTTTGCCGCACCCGGGGATTGGTGACGCGCCAGCGCCCCTGTTTGTCCTGCTTGATGCGCGCAAAACGTTCGTAGGTTTTCAACGCGTAGCCCCCGGTGGCGACGAAATCGATCACGTCATCGAAATCGGTTCGCGCGAGATTCGAATAGGGCGCGGCGGTGCGCACTTCCTCAAACAGCTCGTCGGCGAAGAACGGCTCGCCGCAGGCGCGGCCGAGCACGTGCTGCGCCAGCACGTCGAGCGCGCCGGTACGCAACGGCGGCGTATCCTGCGCGTTCTCGCGGATCGCGTCGATCGCGACCGCGCATTCCAGCACCTCGAAACGATTGGCCGGCACCAGCACGGCGCGCGAAGCCTCATCGATGCGATGATTGGCGCGGCCGATTCTTTGCATCAGCCGCGAGGCGCCCTTCGGCGCGCCGATATTGATGACGAGATCGACGTCGCCCCAGTCGACGCCGAGATCGAGCGAGGAGGTGCAGACCACGCCACGCAGTCGGCCGGCCGCCATCGCGTCCTCGACCTTGCGGCGCTGGGCGACGTCGAGCGAGCCGTGATGCAGAGCGATGGCAAGGCCATCGTCGTTCATGCGCCACAGCTCCTGGAACAGCATCTCGGCCTGGCTGCGGGTGTTGACGAACACCAGCGTGGTCTTGTTGCGCTTGATCAGGTCGTAGACCTCATTCAGCGCATGGCGCGCGGAGTGGCCGGCCCATGGCAGCCGCTCGCGGGTGTCGAGCATCTCGACGACGGGCGCCGCGGCGCCGCCGGCGATCACGATGTCGGCGGCCTCGCTCTGGCCGTCGCGCTGCGGCACCAGGAACCGCGCCAGCGATTCCGGTTCCGCCACGGTCGCCGACAATCCGATCGCGCGCAGATGCGGCGCCAGCCGCCACAGCCGCGCCAGCCCCAACGACAACAGATCGCCGCGCTTGGAGGTCACCAGCGCGTGCAGTTCGTCAAGCACGATGCGCTTGAGCTGAGAAAACAGAAACGGCGCGTCGTCCGACGCCAGTAGCAGCGCCAGCTGCTCGGGCGTGGTCAGCAGGATATCCGGCGGATAGCGCCGCTGCCGCTGCCGCCGCGACACCGGCGTGTCGCCGGTGCGGGTCTCGACCCTGATCGGCAGGCCCATCTCGGCGATCGGCGCCTCCAGATTGCGCGCGATATCGACCGCGAGCGCCTTCAGCGGCGAGATATAGAGCGTGTGCAGCCCGCGGCTGCGGGCGATGCCGCGGCCGGTGGAGATGACGGTGGGGCGCAAGGAATGCCCGATCTTCTCCCCTCCCCCCGCGCGGCGTGAGCCGTGTGGCGGGGAGGGAGCCTGCCCCGGACTTGATCCGGGGTCGGGGGTGGGGGGTGCCTCAGCAAACTCTCTGCCAGAGGAGCGAGCCGAGAGACCCCCCACCCCCGACCCCTCCCCGCCGCTTCGCGGGGGGAGGGGAGAAGAGCGCATCGCGGATGACGGAGCGGGAGCGGAAAGCTCCACCAGCGTCGGCAAAAATCCCGCCAGCGTCTTGCCGGCGCCGGTGGGGGCGATCAGCAGCGCCGAGCGGTCGTCGCGGGCTTTGGCGAGCAGCTCCAACTGATGCTCGCGCGGCGCCCAGCCGCGCGCGGCGAACCAGCGGCGGAAACGGTCCGGCAGCAGTTCCGTCGATTCGGTCGGAAGCTCAATCTGGATGGGGCGGGGCACGCCGAACAGCTAAGCTGTCGCAGCCGTTTCGTCGAGGGGCACAGGGTCACCTCGCCCCGCTTGCGGGGAGAGGTCGGATCGCATCGCAGATGCGATCCGGGTGAGGGGGAGCCCCCGCGAGTCGCGCTTGTTGAGAGAGCCCCTCACCCCAACCCTCTCCCCGCGAAGAGCGGGGCGAGGGAGAAGTCCATCACTCCGTCACTGCCTTTTCGGAAATCTGCCAGTCCTTGCCGTCGAAGATCGAGATGTGCAGCGTCTTCATCGGCGTGTAGTTGTCGGGCGTGTAGCTGTAGGTGATGTCGTCGAGGAAGAACGGCGAGTGGAAGCCGGCCAGCGTGCTGGCCTGCTTCAGCACGTTCTCTCGCGTGAGGTCGTCGCCGCAGCGACGCAGGATTTCGCCCATGGTGACGGCCTGGCCGTAGCCGGCATAGGCGATGGTGTTGTCGGGATCGACATTGGGCAGGTATTTGGCGCGCAATGCCTCGAACGCGACGACGTCCTTGTCCTTTTCCCAGCGACCGGGTCCGGATTCCTTGGCATAACGGATCGCGATGACGTCCTTGGCGTTCTCGAAGCCGGCGGCGGAAAGGATCGAGCGGCCGGTCGATCCCGCCGACAACAGCTGCAGCGGTTTCCAGCCGAGTTCGGTGACCTTGCGCACCGACTGCGATGTCGCCTTGCCGGTGGTGATGTTGTAGAACGTGTCGGCGCCCGACTTCGACAGATTGATCAGCTGCGAATCGACCGTCGGCTCGGTGAGATCATAGGTCTGCTCCATGATCACGCTGGCGGTGCCGCCGGCATCCGCCAGCACCTTCTTGAAGGGACCGAGGAAATCGCGGCCGAAATCGTCGTTCTGGTAGAGGATGCCGATCTTCGCATTCGGCTTCACGTCCAGAACGTGCTTGGCGAGAATCCGCGCCTCAGTCGGATAGAGCGGCAGGCCCGCCATGGTCCATTTGTTGTTCTTTGGATCGTTCCATTTCGACGCGCCGGTGTTGAGCAGCAGCTGTGGCACGCCCTTGCTGTTGAGATATTTGTGCACGGCGGTCTGCGGCGCGGTGCCGAGCGAGCCGAACAGCGCCAGCACCTCCTCCTGCTCGACCAGCCGCCGCGTCGCCTCGACGCATTTCGGTGCGCTATAGGCGTCGTCCAGCGTCAGGAACGTGATCTTGCGCCCGTTGATGCCGCCGCTTTCGTTGAGCATCTGGAAATAGGCCTCGCCGACCCGCCCCAACACGCCGTAGAGCGAGCCAGGACCGCTATGCGGCACGGTTTGCCCGAGTTTTATTTCGGTATCGCTCGAGCCCGGATCGTATTTCTTCTCGGCGGCTCGCACATGGGGCGCGGGCAGGACGGATGCGGCGATGGTGGCAAGTGCGGTGGCGCCGAATTCGCGCCTCGTTTGTTTATTGCTCATTGTTGTTTTCTCCCTGGAGGAAGCATTGACCTACATTCCCGCGGATACGGCAAGTGCGAAGTTGCCGCGCATTCGGCACGTCATTTCCGTGAAGCGAGATTCACGCCTTTGCCGCGACGATCACCAGACCGGGCACCGGCGCGTTGTCTTCATTGCGGGCGGAGCGGACTTCAAGCTGGGACAAGTTCAGTCCCGCCGCCTCGACCGACGCGCGAACATAATCCGCGCAGTGCGCGTAGCGCAGGCCCTCGCCGAGCATGACACCCTGCCCGTCATGGGTTTCGACCGTGAACGCGAGTACGCCGCCAGACATCAGCACGCGTTTGGCCTCCGCGAGCACAGGTGCGAGATCGGCGACATAGACCATCGCGTCGGCGGCGAGCACGAGGTTGGCGCTGGCGTCGGGTTTGCCGCGCAAGCCTTGCAGCATGTCGGCGACTTCGAGCTGCGCATAGAGCCCGGTCGCGCGCGCCTTCTCGATCATGCGCGGCGACAGATCGATGCCGATGAAATGATCGACCTCCCTGGCGAACGCGCCGGCCGCCAAACCCGTGCCGCAGCCGAGATCGATCGCGCGCTTGAAGAAGGCCGGCTTGCGCACCGCGGCGCGTGAGGCCAGCACGGCCTTGAACAGCAGCGCGGGGCCGCGATAGCCGAGATCGTCGACCAGGGCGGCTTCGAATTTCGGCGCATATTGGTCGAACAGCGCACGCACATAGGCCTGTGGCATGTTGGACAGTTTCTCGGCGCCGAGCCGCATCAGATGCAGGCTGGCGCCATGGCGGTCCTCGGGATCGGCGGCTTGCGCCTTGCGAAAGGCCGCGATCGCTGCCTCCGGCTCGCCGAGCTGTTCGCGGATTTCGCCGAGTGTGAACCAGGCGGAGGCAAAGCCGGGCGCGAGTTCGGTCGCCTGTTCCAGCAGATCGGCGGCGGCGGCGAGATCGCCCTTCAGCTGCAGATCGCGCGCGAAATCATACCTGCGGTCGGCCATCAGATCGCCGGAGGACAGAAACAGGCGCGCGGGCATAGGCTCCACATTCGTCATTGCCGGGCTTCGACCCGGCAATCCATCAAGACAAAGACTCTTCGTGAAGATGGATGCGCGGGTCAAGCCCGCGCATGACGGGTAAAAATTGCTGCAACGGCTCCTATATAACCAACATGCGCCCGCAAGACATCCTGATGCCCGTTCCCGCCGGCCTGTGCTGCAAGCCCGGCGGCTTCCATATCGACCCCACGCGCCCCGTGGAGCGCGCCGTGATCACCCACGGCCATTCCGACCATGCCCGCCCCGGCCATGGCGCGGTGCTGGCGACGCAAGAGACGCTCGACATGATGCGGCTGCGCTATGGCGACAATTTCGCCGGCAGTACGCAGGCCATAGCCTATGGCGAGGAGTTGAAACTCGGCGACGTCACGGTCAAATTCCATCCCGCCGGCCACGTGCTGGGCTCGGCGCAGATCGCGGTTTCCTGCAAGGATATCCGCATCGTCGCCTCCGGCGACTACAAGGACGCACCCGATCCGACCTGCGCGCCGCTCGAGATGGTGCCCTGCGACGTCTTCATCACCGAGGCCACCTTCGGCCTGCCGGTGTTCCGCCATGGCGATGCCGCGGGCGAGGTGAAGAAGCTGCTAGCGTCGGTAGCGCTATTTCCCGAGCGCGCGCATCTGGTCGGCGCCTATTCGCTCGGCAAGGCGCAGCGCGTAATCGCGCTGCTGCGTGCGGCCGGCTATGACGCGCCGGTCTATTTGCACGGCGCGATGGAAACGATCACGCGCTATTACGAAAGCCGCGGCGTGGCCCTCGGCGAGCTGCGTCTCGTGAAGGGTATGAAGAAGGCCGATCTCGCCGGCACCATCACGCTGGCGCCGCCGTCGGCCACCTCGGATATCTGGACACGGCGATTCCCCGATCCGGTCACCGCCTTCGCCTCGGGCTGGATGCGGGTGCGCGCCCGCGCGCGCCAGGGCGGCATCGAACTGCCGCTGGTGATTTCGGACCATGCCGACTGGGATGGCCTGACCGCGACCATCGAGGCGACCGGCGCCGGCGAAATCTGGGTCACCCACGGTCAGGAAGACGCGCTGGTGCATTGGTGCCAGACCAAAGGCCTTGTGGCACGACCGCTCGATCTCGTCGGCTATGGCGACGAGGACGAAGCCGACGCTGAAGCGGCGGGGGACGCCGAGGCATGAACCGCTTTGCGCAGTTGCTCGATCGGCTCGCCTACGAGCCCGGCCGCAACAACAAGCTGCGGCTGCTGACAGCCTATTTCAAAGAGGTCGAAGACCCCGACCGCGGCTACGCGCTGGCCGCGCTGACCGACGCGCTGTCGTTCAAGCACGCGAAACCCGGCCTGATCCGCGACCTGATCGCCGCGCGTACCGACCCCGTGCTGTTTGCGCTGTCGTATGATTACGTCGGTGATCTCTCCGAGACCGTAGCGCTGATGTGGCCGCGCTCGCCTTCTTCCCCCTCCCCCGCTTGCGGGGGAGGGCCGGGGTGGGGGCCAGCCGCATCGGTCCCCGCGAAAGAGCCCTCACCCGGATCGCTTCGCGATCCGACCTCCCCCGCAAGCGGGGGAGGTGAGGAATCGCCGCAGCATCTTTCTTCTCCCCTCCCCCCGCGCAGCGGCGGGGAGGGGTCGGGGGTGGGGGGCGCTTCAGCAAACTCGCTGCCAGAGAAGCGGGTAAATTCGCTGGCAGAGGAGCAAGCCGATAGACCCCCCACCCCCGACCTCGAGAGCGAGCTTCGCTCGCCTCGGACCCCGCCACTCGCTGCGCTCGCGGGGGGAGGGGAGAAAAAGGTTCTCGGCCACAACAATCCTCCGCCGCCGACTCTGACCGAAGTCGTCACCACGCTGCGCACGCTCGGCAAGACCGAGCTGCCGAAACAGCTCGCGCGCTGGCTCGACGAATTGGACGAAACCGGGCGCTGGGCGTTGCTGAAGCTCGTCACCGGGGCGATGCGGATCGGGATTTCGGCGCGGCTGGCGAAGACCGCGGCGGCCGAATTCGGCAACAAGGATCCGCACGACATCGAATTGATGTGGCCCGGGCTCGCCCCGCCCTATCTCGAGCTGTTCGCATGGCTGGAAGGCCGTAGCGAAAAGCCCGTCAATCTCGATCCCGTGCCGTTCCGCCCGGTGATGCTGGCGCATGCGATCGAGAGTACCGATTTTGCTGGCTTGAACGCCGCCGATTTCATCGCGGAATGGAAATGGGACGGCATCCGCGTGCAGGCGGTCAGCGGCCGCGACGCGCGCGGCCACATACTGGCGCGGCTTTATTCGCGCAGCGGCGAGGACATCACCGGGAGTTTTCCGGATTTGCTGCCATCGCTGCATCTCCCCGGCGCGATCGACGGCGAATTGCTGGTGGTGCGCGACGGCCGCGTGCAGAGTTTTAATGTGCTGCAGCAGAGGCTGAACCGCAAAGTGGTGTCGCCGAAACTGACAAAGGACTATCCGATTCATCTGCGCGCCTATGATTTGCTGGGCGAGGGCGATAGCGATCTGCGCACGCTGCCGTTCGCCGAGCGTCGCGCGCGGCTCGAAGCCTTTGTGGCCAGGCTCGATGATGCGAGAGTCGATCTGTCGCCGACGATCGCCTTCGGCGATTGGGAGGAGCTGACATTGGCGCGCAAAAATCCGGCGAGCGCGGGCGCCGGCGAGGATGCCGAAGCCGTCGAGGGCGTGATGCTGAAGCGTCGCAATGCGCTCTATCTGCCGGGCCGCCCGAAGGGACAATGGTGGAAATGGAAGCGCGACCCGCACCTCATCGATGCCGTCCTGATGTATGCGCAGCGCGGCCACGGCAAGCGCTCGTCCTATTATTCGGACTACACTTTTGGAGTCTGGACGAGCGGAGAGGATGGCGAGGAGCTGGTGCCGGTCGGCAAGGCCTATTTTGGCTTTACCGACGAGGAGCTGCTGCAGATCGATCGCTTCGTCCGGCGCAACACCACCGAGAAATTCGGCCCCGTGCGGCATGTGGTGCACGAACCGGACCAGGGCCTGGTGCTGGAAGTGGCGTTCGAGGGCCTGCAACGCTCGACGCGGCATAAATCCGGCGTGGCGATGCGGTTTCCGCGCATCAACCGGCTGCGCTGGGACAAGCCGCCGCGCGAGGCCGACCGGCTGGAAACGCTGGAGCGGATGCTGAAGGCGGAGACGAGCTTTGAGCCCGCCGCGCCGGGCGGCCATTGACGCCAACGGACGGGTTCCCCATCTGGACTGTAACGACTACAATGCGCGGCCACTTCGCGCGCGGGAGACAGAAATGCCCAACGACACCCGAGAATTGCCGGCAGCCAATGACGGCCTGTATCGCTTTCTCGGTGGCTCGCCGCTGATGGTGGCGTTCCGGCTGATCCTGTTGTCGATCCTGGTCGGCGTGGTGCTCGCCGCGATCGGCTTCGATCCCTGGAATATCCTCAAGAGCATCGAGCTGTTGTTCCAGCGGCTGTGGAATCTCGGCTTCGACGCCGTCAACTGGCTGTGGCGCTACTTCCTGCTCGGCGCCGTCATCGTCATCCCGGTCTGGCTGTTGACGCGAATGTTCGGCACGCCGCGCGGCCGATAGACGCGGAGCGCCCATCGCTTGCTAGTTCCTTCATCGAAGGTCACGACCGCGCGGGTGTTCGCCATCGCAGGGCCGGCGATGATCGCGAACCTGACGACGCCCCTGATCGGCGTCGTCGCGACGATCGCGATCGGGCGGCTCGGCGATGCGACGCTGCTCGGCGGTGTCGCCGTCGCCTCGGTGATTTTCGACTGCCTGTTCTGGCTGTTCGCCTTCCTGCGCATGGGCGCGCTGACCTTCACCGCGCAGGCGCTCGGCGCCGGCGACGCGCAGGAGATGCGCGCGCAACTGTTGCGCGGCCTTGCCGTGGCAGCCCTGATCGGGGTCACGCTCATCGTCCTGCAGCTGCCGCTGGCCGCGATCCTGCTCGGCGCGATGGGTGGCAGCGAGGGTGTCACCCGCGCCGCAAAGACCTACTTCGCGATCCGAATCTGGTCCGCGCCGCTGGCGCTCGCCAATTACGTCGTGCTCGGCTGGCTGATCGGGCAGGCCTGCGCCAGGCTGGCGCTGGCCGTGCAGGTCGCGATCAACCTGATCAATGCCGCGGCGACCATCCTGCTGGTGCTGCTGCTCGACATGGGCATCGCCGGCGCCGCGATCGCCGCCGTTGCCGCGGAAGCGGTCGGGCTCGGGCTCGGCCTGCTGATCGCGCGGCGGCTTACTTACGGACAACCGCCGGTCCCCCGCGCGATGCTGCTGGAGCGCGCAAAACTGCTGCGCATGCTCGCCGTCAACCGCGACATCATGATCCGCACCGCGGCCTTGATCGCCTCGTTCCTGTTTTTCACCGCGCAAAGCGCGCGCGCCGGCGACACCACGCTGGCCGCCAACGCCGTGCTCAACAATTTCCTCATGGTCAGCGCCTTCTTCCTCGACGGCCTTGCCAACGCCGCCCAGCAACTCTGCGGCCGCGCCACCGGCGCGCGCGACCGCGCCGCCTTCTCCGGCGCGGTCCGGCTGGTGCTGTCCTGGGGATTCGGTTTTGCGCTGGCGGTCGCCGCGATTTTCGCGCTGTTCGGGCCTTCGCTGATCGACCTCATGACCGCGAGCCAGCCGGTCCGGCAGAGCGCGCGTGACTATCTCTGGTACGTGGTGGCCTCGCCGCTGTTTTCGGTGTTCGCCTTCGCCTTTGACGGGATCTACATCGGCGCGACCTGGGCGCGCGACATGCGCAACCTGATGGTGGTTTCGCTCGTGATCTTTCTCGCCGCCTGGCTGGTGCTGCGGCCGTTCGGCAATGCCGGACTATGGGGCGCGCTGCTGTTTCTCTACGCCGCGCGCGGCGGCCTCCAGGCACTACGCTATCCGGCGCTGCTGCGCGCCTCGTTCGCACCCACGCCATCCGGCTGAAAGGAGTAATCCGATGCAATTGCAATTTGTCGGCTGCGGCGATGCGTTCGGCTCCGGCGGCCGGGCCAACACCTGCTTTCACGTCACCGGCCGAACCGTCAACTTCCTGATCGATTGCGGCGCCTCATCGCTGCCGGCCCTGAAGCGGCAGGGCATCGTGTGCGACGATATCGACCTCGTCCTGATCACGCATTTCCATGGCGACCATTTTGCCGGGTTACCCTTCCTGCTGCTCGACGCGCAGTTTTCCCGCCGCACCCGGCCGCTGGTGATCGCGGGGCCTGAAGGCATCGAAACACGGCTGGCGCAGGTGATGGAAGCGCTGTTCGAGAATTCGTCGAAGACAAGGCAGCGTTTTGATCTATCGGTGGTAGCACTTCGACCTGAGGAAAAGCGAAGTTTTGGCGCGGTCGATGTCACGCCCTATCCGGTGGTGCATGGCGACTCCGGCGGCCCCTTCCTCGGCTATCGCATCGAGACCGAAGGCCGCATCATCGCCTACAGCGCCGACACCGAATGGACGGAGACGCTCGTTCCCCTGGGGCGCGACGCTGATGTGTTCATCGCGGAAGCCTACTATTACGACAGGATCGTCAAGAACCACCTCGCTCTCGCGACGCTGGAAGCGCATCTCGCCGAGATCAAGCCGAAGCGGCTGATCCTCACCCATATGAGCGACGAAATGCTGGGCCGGCTGGATACGCTCGGCTACACGGCGGCGAGCGATGGCATGATTGTGGAAGTGTGAAAAAGACCGGGCGTCGATCGTATTTTCTCCCTCTCCCCGCTCTTTCGCGGGGAGAGGGTCGGGGTGAGGGGCTCTCTCGGGCAGCGCGACTCGCGGAGAGAGCCCCTCACCCGCCCGACTTCGCTGCGCTTCGCCGGGCGACCTCTCCCCGCAAGCGGGGCGAGGTGACTAAAATCAAACCGGCCAGTCCTCGGCGGTGATCGCCGCCGCATCCGCACCGACGATTTCGGAGAGCTGATCGCGCCCGGTGCGCAGCAGCGTCGCGGCGAGGTCGGTCTTGATGGCGTCGACGAGGCCAAGGCCCTTGTAGATCAGCGACGAATAGAGCTGGATCAGGCTGGCGCCGGCGCGGATTTTGGTCAACGCCGCGCCGCCCGAGTCGATGCCTCCGACCCCGATCAACGGAAACGCGCCTTCGGCCCGTACATAGGTTTCGGCGACCATCCGGGTCGACAGCCGGAACAGCGGCCGGCCCGACAGGCCGCCCTGCTCCCTGACGCGGTTCTGCTCGCGCAGGGTCGCGGGCCGGCCGATGGTGGTATTGGCCACGATCATGCCGTCGACCCGGCGCGAACGCGCGACGTGAACGACCTCGTCGAGTTCGGCGAGACTCAGGTCCGGCGCGATCTTCAGCAGCACCGGCGAATCGCCGGCCTTTTCCCGCACCCGTTCGCGGGCGTCGATCACCTTGGCGAGGAGATCGTCGAGGATATGCGCCTGCTGCAGGTTGCGCAGGCCCGGCGTGTTCGGCGAGGAGACGTTGACCGTGAAATAGCTCGCCACCGGCGCAAAGGTCTCGATCAGTTTGACATAGTCGGCGACGCGATCGGGGGAATCCTTGTTGGCCCCGACATTGACGCCGACGATGCCGGCCAGATGCGCGCGCGCCGCGAGCCGCTTCAGCACCGCTTCCGCGCCATCATTATTGAAACCCATGCGGTTGATGACGGCCTCGTCGCGCTCGAGCCGAAACAGCCGCGGCCGCGGATTGCCGCTCTGCGGGAGCGGCGTCACGGTACCGATCTCGACGAAGCCGAAACCCAGCCGCAGCAGCGCGTCGGGGACATCCGCGCTCTTGTCGAAGCCCGCGGCCATGCCGATCGGGTTGGGAAAATTCAGGCCGAACGCGCGCACCGCCAGTTTGCTGTCGTCGGCCTTCGTCCGCACCGGCGGCAGCAATTTCAAACCCTGGATCGCCATGCGATGCGCGTCCTCGGGATCGAACCAGCGCAGCAGCGGCAGCGAGAACGCGTCGAAGGCGCGGATCACGGTTTTAGCTCCGGGATGTCGTGGCTGCCGTCGGACCGCGCCAGCATGCTGAGTACGGCTTCGACCGCGCCGAGGTCGAGTTCACCGTAGAGATGCGGAAACAGTTCGTCATTGCGCGAGGGTTCCCAGCGCAGCGCGTCCCCGAGCGCGTCGGCATCGACCTCGATCAGGAACAGTCCGGTCTGGCCGAAGAAATGCTTCCTCGCCGTCTCCGCCACCTGTGCCGCCGTGGAAAAATGAATAAAGCCGTCCCTGACATCGTCGGCACTGCCGCGGTAGACACCCTGCCGCTCGGCCTCGCGCCAGGCCGAAGCCGGGCAGATTTTGTAGATCTTGCGCACGTGCGAGGGGAGTCCTGCGTATCGTTGAGTCGCGTGGGATTTTCCCGGAGTTACCGGACCCTTGCGACCGTATCGGCCGGACCGGCGCACTTCAAGGGTCGCCGTCCATAACGGTCGTCATTGCCGGGCTTGACCCGGCAATCCATCCCCTTTGCAAGACTCTTTTGAAGATTGATGGATGCGCGGGTCAAGCCCGCGCATGACGAGTTGAGCAAACGCCGCGACTGCGACGCGTAGCCAAGATCGTAGGGTGGGCAAAGCGAAGCGTGCCCACCACTCAAGATAAAATCGGATGGAGGATGGTGGGCACGGCGCGAAGAGCGCCTTTGCCCACCCTACGGCTTGTTCGCAGGGACGACGCGAGATCCTACGTCGCGTAATCCGGCTCTTTCCGGTCCAGCATGCGCTTCAGCGCATCGAAATGCCGCTGCGCGGGGCCCGGATGGTACAGGCTGTCGCCGCCGATATCGCGCTTGGTTTTCTCGACCACGGACTCCGGCAGCTTCTTCAGCTTCTCGCCGGTCCACATCGCGTAGATCTGCACCTGCGCCGCGCGCTCGATGTAATAGAGCCGGTCGTAGGCGTCGGCGACGGTCTCGCCGACCGTCGAGATGCCGTGATTGGCCATGAACAGCACGCTCTTGTCGCCGATCACTTTGGCAAGCCGGGCGCCTTCCGCCGGATCGAGCGCCGGGCCGGTATAGAGATCGTCATAGGCGATCTCGTTCATCATGCCGACCTCGGTCTGGCCGATCTCCTTGATGCGCGGGTCTTCCAGACGGGTCAGCGCGCTGGCATAGGGCATGTGGGTGTGGAACACGGCCTTCGCCTGCGGCAACGCCTTGTGGATCGGCGCATGGATGCAGTAGCAGGAACGCTCGACGTCGCCGGAGCCGCGCCTGACCTTGCCGTCGTCGATGCCTACTTCCATGAAGGATGAGGCGGTCACTTCCGACCAGTGCATCCCGAACGGAATCTGGTAGTAGCGGTCGCTCTTGCCGGGCACCACCAGCGTCAGATGGTTGAAGATGCCCTCGCTGAAACCCTGGTTGAAGGCCAGCCGATGCGCAGCCGCGAGATCGAGGCGCGCCTGCCATTCCTCGGCGCTGCAATCATCGAGCGTCTTCGGTGAAACACGGAATTGCATGGGATGCTCCTTGTTGAGTGCGTTTCTTATGCCGGGGTTATAGCACGGTTCACTGGGCTCGTCATTGCCGGGCTTGACCCGGCAATCCATCAACTTGAGAAAATTCTTGCGAAGCGGATGGATGCGCGGGTCAAGCCCGCGCATGACGAGTGTGCTTGCGGGAAGACTACGCACTCCGTGCCAGCGCGCCGTCGATCATCGCGACCGAATTTGCCAAGCCGTAGACCGCGACGAACGAGCCGAAGCGCGGGCCTTTTTCCTGGCCGAGCAGCACCTGGTAGAGCATGTTGAACCAGTCGAGCGAAACGCCGGGGCGGCCGTCCTTGCCCTTCTTGACCGGGTCGAGGAACGGCTCGCGGCGGCCGATCTCGTAGACCACGTTCTGGATGTCCTCGGCAGTCGAGGTCGCCGGCAATTGCGACAGCGCGTCACGCAAATCCTGCAGCGCGGCGCGCTCGGTGTCATCAGGCTCGCGGAATTTTTTGGTCGGCGCGACGAAATCGCGATAGTAGTTGATAGCGTATCCAACCATCGCATCGAGCTTCGGATGGGTCTGCGGCGTCACGCCGGGACGATAGCGGCCGATGAAGCCCCAGAGCGTGGCGGCATTCTCGGCGTTCGACGACGACACCAGCGTCAGCAAAAGCTGGAAGGTGACGGGCATGTCGGCCGCCGGCGGATGGCCGGCATGGATGTGCCAGACCGGGTTCTGCAACTGCTGCCGGCCGTCCTGCCGCGGAAAGCCCTCGAGGAATTGCTGGTAATCGTCGACGTTGCGCGGAATCACGTCGAAGTGCAGCCGCTTGGCCGACTTCGGTTCGCGATACATGAACAGCGACAGCGATTCCGGCGAGGCGTAGCGCAGCCATTCGTCGATGGTGAGCCCGTTGCCCTTCGACTTGGATATCTTCTGGCCGTGCTCGTCGAGGAAGAGTTCGTAATTGAAACCTTCCGGCGGCAGGCTGCCAAGCGCCGCGCAGATCTTGCCCGACAGTTTCACCGAGTCGATCAGGTCCTTGCCGGCCATCTCATAGTCGACGCCAAGCGCTGCCCAGCGCATCGCCCAGTCCGGCTTCCATTGCAGCTTGCAATGCCCGCCGGTGACCGGCAGGGTGACGCGTTCTTTGGTTTCGGGATCGTCGTAGGAGATGGTGCCGGCCTTCGCGTCGTGCTCCGATATCGGCACGTACAGTACCTCGCCGGTGCGCGGGCTGATGGGCAGGAACGGCGAATAGCTCGCCGCGCGCTCCTCGCGCAACGACGGCAGCATGATCGCCATCACCTGGTCGATGCGCTCCAGCATCAAGCGCAGCGTCGCGTCGAATTTTCCCGACTTGTAATAGTCGGTCGAGCTCACAAATTCGTAGTCGAATCCGAAGGTGTCGAGAAAGGTGCGCAGCCGCGCGTTGTTGTGGGCGCCGAAACTGGGATGCGTCCCGAACGGATCGGGCACCGTGGTCAGCGGCTTGCCGAGATGGGCCGACAGCATCTCCTTGTTCGGCACGTTGTCGGGCACCTTGCGCAGCCCGTCCATGTCGTCGGAGAACGCGATCAGTCTCGTCTTGATCTTGTCCTCGGTGAGCACGCGGAACGCATGGCGCACCATGGTGGTGCGCGCGACCTCGCCGAAAGTGCCGATATGCGGCAGGCCGGACGGGCCATAGCCGGTCTCGAACAGCACCTCGTCCTTCGGCTTTTTCTTCAGCCGCGCGACAATCGCTTTCGCCTGCTCGAACGGCCAGGCGTTGGACTGCTCGGCGAGCGCGCGCAGGTCGTTCGGAGTCGACATCAAGAAAGGCCTTCTACGGAGCCAGGAAGCTGGCCGCTTGTAACATAGCCGTCATTGCGAGCGAAGCGAAGCAATCCATAGTGCAACAAGGAAGTATGGATTGCTTCGTCGCAAGGGCTCCTCGCAATGACGAACGCTAAAACGGGCTCACCGAAAAATAGCGCAGCCACAAATCGGTGTAGCGGCCTTTTTCCCAGACCCGGAACAGCGCCCAGTTCAGCGCCTGCCGCAGCAGGTCGTTGCCCTTGCGCACGGCAATGCCGATGCCCTCGCCGAAATAGCGGCTCTCGACGAACGGTCCGCCCGAAAAGGCGCAGCAGTCGCCCGAATCGGTGCCGTTGATCCAGAACGCCAGCGAGATCCCGTCGCCGAAGATGAAATCGACCTCGCCGCGCCGCAACGCCAGCCGTAGCGCGTCGTCGTTGGGATAGGAGTGCAGTTCGGCGTCGGTGAACATCGCCTTCAGATAGGCCTCGTGCGCGGTGCCGGCGATGACGCCGACCTTCTTGCCTTCGAGATATTCGGGACGAATTTCGGGCATCACCGCGTCGCGCCGCGACACGAAGCGGGCCGGCGCCCGGTAATACGGATCGGTGAAATCCACCCGCGCGCGCAGCTGCGGGGTCACCGCGAGCGAGGCGATGATGGCATCACCCCGGTTGCTCGTGATTGCATCCAGCAGCGTCTCGAAGCGGCGCATCTGGATGGTGCAGGTGACCTTGATCTCCTCGCAGAGCTGGCGGGCCAGATCGACGTTGAAGCCGGCCGGGTTGCCGTCGGGGCCGGTGAAGTTGAACGGCGGATAGTCGGTCTCGGTCAGGAACCGGATCACGGTCAGGCGCGACAGATCCGGCCGGTCCGGCCGCCGCCGCGGGTCCCAGAAGCCGGGTACGGCCTGGGGCGCGGCTTCGGTGCCGGGTTTGGCGATGGTTTGGGCGGACGCCGCACCCGGCAGCGCCACGGCCAGCAACGCCGATAGCGCCAGGATGGCGCGGAAAGTTCGGGACGGTCGGGCGTTTGAGGACAAGGCGATCCGGGACTGCATGGAGAACGGCTTATGGCTGATGTGGACGGCCTTATAGACCATCCGGCCGATAACGCGAATGTGGTTGGCGGAAATGAGAGCGGCCCTCTTCCCCCCTCCCCCCGCGAGCGCAGCGAGTGGTGGGGAGGGGACCCAGGATGCGGCGCGCCTCAGAGGTAATGTTTCAGCTCGGCCGCGGCCTCTTCCGGCTTGCGGTTCAGGTTGAACGGCGAGACGAATTTGCCGTCGCGGTCCATCAGGTAGATCAGCGCGGTGTGATCCATGGTGTAGTCGCCGTCCTTGAGCGGGACTTTCTTGGCGTAGACGCGATATTCGGAAATCACCTTCGCGACCTGCTCCGGATTGCCGGTCAGGCCCTCCAGATGCGGATCGAAACTCGACAGATAATCCTTCATCGCCGCGGCCGTATCGCGCTCCGGATCGACCGAGATGAAATAGGCGTTGACGCGGTCGGCGTCCTTGCCGAGCGCTTTCAGCACCTCGGAAATTTCGAACAGCGAGGTCGGGCAGACGTCGGGGCAATGGGTGAAGCCGAAGAAGATCAGGGTCGGGTGGCCTTCCATGTTCTTCTCGGTCACGGTCTGGCCGCCCTGATCGGTCAGCTGAAACGGCCCGCCGATGGCGGCAGGCGTTGCCACGCTCTTCAGGCCGCCGAACGTCCACAGCAGCAGCACCAGCCCGATCACCAGGCTGGCCGAGAAGGCTCCGACAATGACCAGCGGGCGGGTGGTCCGATCCATCATGAAATTCCCTGAAATCCCCCGGAGGTCAGAAGCAGGCGGCGATGCCGGCGGCAATGGTCTCGAAGAACACCGCCGTCCCGTAGTGGAACCAGAGCCCGAGCGCGCCGAGCAGCAGCGCACCGCCCAAGCCCGCGGCGATCACGGCAATGACCGGCACCGCCCTGTGCGGGCCGAGCGGCATCGGCCGCGGTGTGGAAACAGGCTGAGCCATGACGCCAGCGGCTATCCGATCGGCAGGCATCGGCGAAGCGGCGCCAAGCCGCTCGCCTGCCTGCTACGTTCAGATAGGGCTAGTCGGGCTGCCGGGCAAGCACGGCGGGGTTGGGGGCGATCACGTCACGCGGAGCCGAATTGCGCTCCCGGTGTGACGACGGCCGCGGCACGGCGGCCTGGGCATCGAGATAGCAGGGCTTGTACATGCTCATCAATTGCTTGCCGCGCAGGAAGATCATGTGCGGGGTCAGCCCGCCGCGTGCGGCGATCCAATGTTTCACCGCCGAGGGATACATCGAATACAGCATTTGCGTGGCTTCGGGATTGGTGATCGCTCGCCCATTGGCGCCAAAATCCCAAGCCGCGTGGAAACCGAGATTGGCATGCGAGGTCACGCAGATCCGGTCGTGGGGCACCGCGCCCAGAACGATGGTGCAGGCCGAGGCGCACAGGCCGTCGATGATGACCTCCTCGCCGGAGGTACGCAGGTCCTGATATTTGTCGACATAGGTGCCGATGCGGCCGCCGCGATCGTCGGCAATCCGGACCACCGCCTGGCTTGCGCCAACTCCTGCCAGCAGGAGAACTGCTGCGAGCAATCCCGTCGCGAATTTCATATCCCGGCCCCGTTCCGTCGAACCCGAATCTGCAGATTTCTTGTGATGCAAGATGGCAGTAGCGTGTTGCGGGATCGGATTTTTGTCCAGATACGAATTGCGCTGGACATCAAATTCAAATCGAGTGTTGCAGGTACGCTGCACCTTGCCGCGGAAAGGTCCCAAAGTGGAACAAGTTAACACTTAGTTCGGGCATTTCCGTGGGCACCCTTGCCGCAAAAGGCAGCGGCTGGCCGTTGACCGCCGACGACGCCGCGGGCTTCAATCGATTTCGGACCGGGGGGCGCAATGGCCGAAGATGCGGATGTAATTGTGGTCGGCGGGGGACTAGCCGGCCTCGTCGCGGCGACCGAGATCGCCGACGCCGGCAAGCGCGTCATCGTGATCGACCAGGAGGGCGAACAAAATCTCGGCGGCCAGGCATTCTGGTCGTTCGGCGGACTGTTCCTGGTCGACAGCCGCGAGCAGCGCCGGCTCGGCATCAAGGACAGCTTTGAGCTGGCGCTGCAGGACTGGATGGGCTCGGCGGGGTTCGACCGCGACGAGGATCTGTGGCCGAAACGCTGGGCCGAAGCCTATGTCGCGTTCGCGGCCGGTGAAAAGCGAGCATGGCTGCGCGCGATGGGCCATCGAATCTTTCCCGTCGTCGGCTGGGCCGAGCGCGGCGGCTATGACGCGATGAGCCACGGCAATTCGGTGCCGCGGTTTCATGTCACCTGGGGCACCGGCCCCGGCATCGTCGAGCCGTTCGAGCGGCGCGCCCGCGACGCGCAGGCGAGCGGCATGCTGACGTTCCGCTTTCGCCATCGCGTCGATGCGCTGACGAGCACGGGTGGCACGGTCGACGGCGTCACCGGTTCGATCCTCGAACCAGACGACGTCGCGCGCGGCAAAAGCAGCTCGCGCAAAGTGGTCGGCGAGTTCGCGCTGAAGGCGCAGGCCGTGATCGTCGCCTCCGGCGGCATCGGCGGCAATCACGATCTGGTGCGGCAGAACTGGCCGAAGCGGCTCGGCGAGCCGCCCAAGAACATGATCTCCGGCGTGCCCGAACATGTCGACGGCCGGATGATCGGCATCACGGAAGCGGCCGGCGCGCGGCTGATCAACCGCGACCGGATGTGGCATTATGTCGAGGGCATCCGCAACTGGTCGCCGATCTGGCCGCGCCACGGCATCCGCATCCTGCCGGGGCCGTCGTCGATGTGGTTCGACGCCTCCGGCCAACGCCTGCCCTCGCCGCTGTTTCCCGGCTCCGACACGCTCGGCCAGCTGCAATACATCATGTCGACCGGCTACGATTATTCCTGGTTCGTGCTGACCCAGAGCATCATCAAGAAGGAGTTTGCGCTGTCGGGTTCGGAGCAGAATCCGGACCTGACCGGAAAAAGCTGGCTGATGACGGCGAAACGCGCCACCAACAAGGGCGCGCCCGAACCGGTCGAGGCATTCAAGCGGCATGGCCTTGATTTCATCGTGCGCGACAATCTGGGCGATCTCGTCGCCGCGATGAACGCGCTCTCCGGCGACAATCTGCTGAAACCCGACCACATCACGGCGCAGATCGAGGCGCGCGACCGCGAGATCGCCAATCCTTACGTCAAGGATACCCAGGTGATGAACATCCACAACGCGCGGAGATATATCGGCGACCGCCTGATCCGCACCGCCAAGCCGCACCGCATTCTCGATCCCGCGCATGGGCCTTTGATTGCCGTAAAACTCAACATCCTGACCCGCAAGACGCTGGGCGGCTTCGAGACCGATCTGGACTCCCGCGTGTTCGGCCAGGACGGCGAGATCATGCCGGGACTCTACGCCGCCGGCGAAGCCGCCGGTTTTGGCGGCGGCGGCATGCACGGCTATCGCTCGCTGGAAGGCACCTTTCTCGGCGGCTGCCTGTTCTCGGGCCGCAACGCCGGGCGCGCCGCGGCGAGGGCGGTGGCGTGAAAGCCCGGGCCCGGTGATTCCCTAATGCGCGCATTCAGGCTTGCCGCTGTGCTGGCGATTTTATTTGGGAGGCCTGCCTTGGCCGACACCATCGACGTCAACGGCGTGACCCGCAGTTTCATCGTCCAGCTCGCCGAGGCAAAACCGGCGCCGCTGGTGATCGTACTCCATGGCAATACGCAAACCGGCGCCGACATGGCGAAGTGGACCTCGTGGCCCGCGGTGGCCAAGCGCGAAGGCTTCGGCGTGGTCTTTCCCGACGGCCTCAATCGGGCCTGGGCCGACCTGCGGCCCCTCACAAAACGCGCCGGCCGCGCCCCGCCCGCCGGCACCGACGATGTCGGTTTCATCGTTGCGCTGATTGAAAAATTCGTGACCAAGGGCGTGGCCGATCCGAAGCGCATCTACATCACCGGCCTCTCCAACGGCGGCGCCATGACCATGACCATGATCTGCGCCCGCGCCGAATTGTTCGCGGCCGCCGCCAGCGTCATCTTCAACCTCACGGACGACATGGCGCAAGCCTGCCATCCCGCCAAACAAGTGCCTATGCTGATGATCAACGGCACCGCCGATCCGCTGATCCCTTTTGAGGGCGGCCGCGGCAGCAGCCGGTTTGCGCGGCCGGGCTTCTGGTCGGCCATGAAGACGTTCGATTTCTGGCGGCACGTCAATGGCTGCGATGCGCAACAGACCGATGTGGCCGAACTCGAGCACCGCGATCCGTCGGACCCGACCTCGGTGACGCGGATTTCCGCGCGCCGCGCAAGCGGCCGCGACGTCTTGCTCTATCGCGTCAACAAGGGCGGCCACCGCATGCCCGGCGGTTTTCCCGACGCCCGCTTTCCGCGCATCGTCGGCCTGCTGCTCGGGCCGCAGAATCGCGACATCGACGGCGCGGAGGTGATCTGGGAATTTTTTCGGAAGTTTCCGTAAGCACCGAAACCCGCCTTTCCTCATGCCAGGCATGACGAACTTTGAGAGGGTCGTTTCTATCAGGAGCGCCTCACCCGCAGTGCCTGCACGAGCCTCACTGCGACGCCGGCCTGCCAGACCGGATAGAGCACCGAGAGCAGGTCGAGGTCGAGCGCGTTGTCGAGCGCCAGCAGCGCGCCGGCCAGCGTTCCCGTCAACAGCATCGGCACCCACCGCACGGCATCGCGCGGTCCGGCCGGCAGCAGCGCTATCCCGATCGCCATGATGGTGGCGCCGGTAAAGCCGCCGGCCAGGCCGGACAGGATATTTCTCACGACCTTGCTCGAGCCTGTGACCTGGCCATCGATCCAGATCGCCGCGTTCACCGCGCAGACGAAGGCAATCATGGTGACGAGCGCGGACGCCAGCGCCGCCCACCACGGATTGGCGCTGCAGCGCCGCAGCAGGATCAGAACGAGGCCGGCGAACGGGATCGCCACCAGCGCGATCCGGAAATCTCCCGGCGTGCCGTTGATCCAGTCGATCAATGGCACCAGCAGCGGGGTCAGGATGCCGGTGAAGGCGCCGGCGGCGGCGACCTTGAGCAAGCCGTCGCGGGATGTGTCTGGGGAGACGATCGCCTCGGTCAACGTTCAACTCCCGATTCAGTCGGAGCGAACCAAAATAGCACGGTGCGGAGGGGAACAGAAGTCAACGCGCTATCTGCGAACGGCAGGCCCAAAAACAAAGCCGCGCCAACCCGAAGGGTTGACGCGGCGATGAAGCTTCTGTTGCCAGGTGCTCCGGACCCCGAACAGGTTACGCCGCGAGGCGCACTTCGTTCAATGCAACGTTATCGTTTGCATTTAGGTTTTTGACCCGATAACGGCGGTATCATGCCGGGCACAATTCGGAACTTCTTCGCGACCATCGATCCTGTTTCGCCCCCGCCGTAGCAGCCCAGGGATTTTGCCTTGCGGCCAAATCGATCTCACCGGAATGAGACCTTTAAGCTCGAGCTGCTAGGGTGGAGGCGCCGGGTACTGCCCCCGGGTCTGCCCGCGGTCCGCTCCAAGGTTCAGCGCCATCGTCTTGCGACGGGATAACCCTACGCGCAATCAGCGGGGAAAGATAGGCTCGTTCTCGGGGGCTTCAGGCGCTCTGGGCCGGCCGCAAGGCAAGATCGTCGGCCTCGTCCGCTGCGACATCGCCATGGGTAAAGTGCCGGAAGGTATCGATATCAGCCGGACGCCCGAGCAGATATCCCTGCACCTCGGTGCAGTTTTCGTCCTGCAGGAATTGCAGTTCGGCGCCGGTCTCGACGCCTTCGGCGATCACCGGGAGGCCGAGCCCGCGGCCTAGCCCCAATACCGCCCGCACGATGGTCGCGGACTGGCCGTTGGAATTGACCGACTTGATGAAGGAGCCGTCGATCTTGATGCGGTCGAACGGAAACGCGCGCAGGTTGGAGAGCGACGAATAACCGGTGCCGAAATCGTCCATCGCAATGCCGATGCCGAGCGCCTTGATCTGCCTGAGCATGCCGAGCGCGCGATTGAAATCACGCACCAGCGCCGTCTCGGTGATCTCGATCTCCAGGCGACGGGGCGGCAGGCCGGTATCGATCAGGATCTGGTGCAATTCCGCGACGAAGCTTGCGTTGTAGAGTTGGGCTGCCGAGACGTTGACGGCGATCTTCAGCGGCTGCGTCCAGCTCGCGGCCTCGGCGCAGGCGGTTCGCAACACCCAGTCGCCGATCTGCAGGATGGTGCCGGTCTCCTCGGCAATCGGGATAAAGACGACCGGCGAGATTTCGCCGCGCGTCGGATGCTTCCAGCGCAGCAAGGCCTCGAAGCCGCTGATCGCCTCGCTTTGGGCCATCTTTTGCGGCTGATACACCAGCCGCATCTCGTCGCGCGCGATGGCGTGACGCAGATCGTGCTCGATCAGCCGGCGTTCGCGAACCTCGACGCCCATCCTGGCCTCGAAGAAACGATAGGTGTTGCGGCCTTCGTTCTTGGCACGGTAGAGCGCGGTGTCGGCATGGGTGAGAAGCGAGTGACGGTCGGCAGCGTCGTCGGGGCAAAGCGCGATGCCGATCGAGGTCGCAATCCGGGTCTCCGCCGCATCGTCCGATACGCGTAACGCTTCCAGGACGGCTTCGGCGAGGCGGCTGGCGGCGGCGGGGTTTGCCACCTGCGGCATCAGCACGGCGAACTCGTCGCCGCCGAGCCGCGCCATCATCTGCCGCTCGCCGAGCAGCGCGGTGACGCGCTCCGCAACCATCTGCAGCACCTTGTCGCCGGTCGCGTGCCCGAACAGGTCGTTGACCTCCTTGAAATTGTCGAGATCGAGGCACAGCACCGCAAGGCTGGCGCCCTTGGGCAATGCAGCGATCTCCTGGTCGATCCGCGCATTGAAATGGCTGCGGTTCGGGAGCTGCGTCAGTGCGTCGTGATGCGCCAGGAAATAGATATGCCGCTCGGCGTCCTTGCGCGCCTTCAGGTCGCGGACCGCGATCACCTGGTGCGGCCGTCCGGCAAACACGATCGGCCGCAGGATCAGTTCGACCGGGCTCATCGAGCCGTCGAGATGGCGCAGTTGGGTTTCGACCGGCCTGTCGGAACCGGACAACAGCTCGACGCGCGCCGTCTGGTCCGGAAACAGCCGCTCGAGCGGGCTGCCCGCGAGCTCGGTGGCCGACATCCCGACGAGGGCCGCAAAGCTGGTGTTGACGGAGACGACCGCCTCTCCATCGCAAACCAGCAGCCCCTCGACGGAGGCATTGGCGAGATCGCGCATCCGCTCGCCTTCGAGTTCCGAACGCCGCTGATCGCGGACATCGAGCACGACGCCTGCCGTCGCCATGGCGATGATGAGGAAGCTTGCAATCGCGACGCCTATGGAAAGCAGTCCGGGGGACAGGGCCGATTGCGAAATCTCGATCGAGGAATCGGGAATGATCGACACCGCGCCCATCGCGGTGAAGTGATGGCCGCAGATCGCCAGCGTCAGCAGCAGCGCGCCGCCGACCTTCCACTTTTCTTCCTTGCCATGCAGGCCGACCGGAAGCGCCACCGCGCAGATGCCGCTGCCGAGCACGATCGAGGAGAAGACGAGCAAGGGATCCCACGCGATGGTGCCGGCGATTTCGAAGGCCGCCATCCCGGTATAGTGCATCGCCGCGATGCCGAAGCCGACGATGGCGCCGCCCAGCCACGGCCCGTGGCGCCATTTCGGCGTCAGCGATACCGCAAGCCCCGCGCCGGTCAGCGAAATCGCGATCGCCAGCGACAGCATGGTTAAGAGAATATTGTAGCCGCTCGGGATTCCCGGCGTGAAGGCCAGCATGGTGACGAAGTGGGTGGCAAAGATTCCGGAACCGGTCGAGATCGCCGATACCGCCAGCCACACGCCCTGCATGTCGGCGGCGGCTTTCTGGGCATGGCGAAGCAGATTGATCGCCGCAAATGACGCCAGCAGGCAAATAAAGGCCGCCAGAGCGATCAACTTCAAATCGAGGCCATGGGCGATCAAATCGTAAACCTTCAGCATGCTGGGGACACCGCAACGGCGGGCTTGCCGCGATTGCCGGGAACCGTAGCGGCAACCCTGTAAGAACGGGTAAATGGGTTTGCTCGAAACAACACGCGCCGCTTCACGGGATCGTATGACAGGGCTCGACCGGTGATCCACGCGGCGGCCGCAAAGCCACGACATTAACGGGCCAGAAATAATCCGAAATTTCTGCGGAAACATTCTGCCTTGCGAAAACGCAGTGGCGCAAGCCGCGCCCGCGCGCTAAGCCATCGGCCACAGACATTTGGAGGATCGTATGAGCATCCAGCGTTTCGATACCGGCCCGCGCATGAGCCAGGTCGTGATCCACGGCGACACCGTCTATCTCGCCGGCGTCGTCGCCAAGACGACCGCCGGTGACAGCGTGACCAAACAGACCCAGGAGGTGCTTTCGATCATCGACGGCCATCTGGCGAAAGCGGGCAGCGACAAGTCGAAGCTGCTGACGGCGACGATCTATCTGCCGGACATGAAGACCTTTGCCGAAATGAACGCGGTTTGGGATGGCTGGGTATCGACCGGAAATACGCCGGCGCGCGCCACCGTCGAGGCGAAACTGGCCGCTCCGCAATATGGCGTCGAGATCATGGTGACCGCGGCAAGGTAAGGGCTGTGGGCGAGCTCACGGCTCGGTGAGGTGCGGCCGTACCGCGGCGAGCGACTTGCGGCCGTCGCGCGCGACATCAAGCGAACACCCGCGGTGCCGGTCCATCACGTTTGGCGGAGCCGGCGCGAAGCCGGCTGGCGAAACCGGTGACGAGGTGCCATCTCAGCGATACACCACCCAGGAGAGTCACATGAGATTCGCACTGATCGGCGCTGCCCTTGCCGCGGCCGCCTTCACAAGCCCCGCGCTGGCGCAAGCCGTCGTCGAAGATCCCGGCTATTGCGCACAATACTACCCGAACGCGAACTGCCAAAACTACGGCCCCGGCAATCCCGTCACCGATCCCAATTCCTACTATCGCAACGACTGGCGGAACGGCAACGCGGTCATGGTGCCGGCGCGGCCGCTTCATCACCATCGGGCATACCGCCATAGCGAAAGATAGGTCGCGGCCCCCTGGTGATCGTCGGGCACGAGCGCGCCAAGCGAAGGCTTGGAGCGGGCGAAGGGAATCGAACCCTCGTATGCAGCTTGGGAAGCTGCCGTTCTACCATTGAACTACGCCCGCGGAAGGTAGACCGTTCCTGATTTAGCCGAGACCGCGGCCTTCGCCAAGCGCCTTGGTGCTCCCCGCTCCCACGACCAATGACCATCCCGATGGAGCGGAGCAAGTAGCGCGGATCAGCAAAACGCTATCCGGGGCTTCCTTCATCTTGATCCCGCATCTCGCGGAGCCTGTCATCGGACGCGCGTTCGCGCGACCCGTTGGCTCATGCGGGCTACTTGCCGCGGCGGCGCAGCTGGCGCAGCGACAGCGCATGCAGCAGGATCGAGCCTGGCACCACGAAAGCAGGCGTCAGCACATTGGGATAAATGCCGGCGTTGAAGCCCGGCAAATCCGGAATGATCAGCTGGAACGGGCCCGGCGAGGTCAGCATCCCCAGGGTGATCGCGACGGCGAAGTCGGCCAGCCCAAAGATATTCCAGATCACGGCGGCCCTTCGGCCCTCGGCCGTGCCGGTCGCAACCGCGATCGCCGCCGGCAGGGCGAACAGGCCGGTCAGCACATCGCCGGTCCCCGCCGGCAACGCCAACACGCCGGGCGCAGCCCCATTCAGCCAGGCCGCGAGAAACCAGCTGCCGAATACGCGGTAAACCTGAAGGGCGACGAGCCAGCTCGCCGGCATCGCGTCGAGCAGCTGCCCCACACGCTTCGACAACAGCAGTAGCGGCACGCCCACGATTACCGGCAGGACAATCGCCAGCGGCAGCGAAGGAAAGCGTGAGGGGCCGGTGATGAAGACGCCATTGATCGCCGCGCTCCAGGCGAGCGCGAACCAAAGTGTGTCCGGGATCATGATCATGAGCCAGGTCGTGCGGCGCTGGCTCGGCGTCAGGTCGGTGCTCTCGAGGCCGAGCCACAAGCCGACCGCGATGAGCCCATGGACCATCAACTGGTGCGCCGAGGTCGGAACGCCGCTCGCGATGATCGACGGCTGCCAGGAGATCAACAGGGTCCACAGCCCCGTCAGCGCGATGAGCCAAAGCAGGCTGCGCCGGGCGGGACGCGGCGCGACGATAGCAGCGGCAACGGCATCGGTGGTCATCGGCGGTCCTCCATGTGAGTGTCGCCCTTGTTGCCGGCGCTCGGATTGGCCATGAGCAAGCCGAGCGGCAACAGCGGACCGACTGCGATGTACTCGTGGTCCATCAGATTTTGCCTGCCCAGCGGCAGGGCGTCCATGATCGCCTGCGCCGCGGCGACATCGCCGGCATCCAGCAGGAAGACGACGCCGCGTCCGTCACCGCGCGAATACCACTGGCGAATTTTTCCGTTGAGATAGAGCTGCACGGTCTGCCGGATTTCGGCCGGCATGACGGCCATGACCTGTTCACGGGTGATGCCCGGCTTCACGGTGAGGATGACCATCACGGCGGTGGTAGCGGGCGAGGCGGCTTGGGTTTGGGCAGCGGACGGATGGGACATGAAAGTGGCACCTGTCAGAGTGAGCGTGAGCGCCAGGACGGCGCGACGGATTGCCTTCATCGGTTTGGTTTCTCGGATCACGGCGGCTACCTCTGTTCTCGGGGCTAGCCACAATGTCGCGAAGGTTGCGGCTCGGCATCGGCGCTGCTCCCGACTTGCGACCCAGATGTACGACCGCTTCCCATGAGCGACTATCCGCGATAATGTCGTTGGGCCATGAAGCAGAACTTCACAGTCAGGCAGGGCGCGCTCGACGGCGTAGAGGCGTTCCTCGGCGTTGCCCAGCACCGCAGTTTCCGCAAGGCGGCCGCGGAGCTCGGGGTAACACCGTCGGCGATCAGCCAGGCGGTCCGCACTCTCGAGGCGAGGATAGGCGCGGCGCTCTTCATCCGCACCACGCGCAGTGTCGGCCTGACCGAAGCCGGCGAACGCTTCATTTCGCGCGCCAAGCCCGCATTCGAGGAGCTCATCGCGGCAAGCGAGATCGCGCGCGACCTTGGGCAGCGGCCTGCCGGGCTGTTGCGCCTCACGGTGCCGCGGGCGGTGGTGCCGATGCTGGAGCCATTGATCGCATCGTTCTGCCAGGCCTATCCCGAGGTCGAAATGGAGATCGCCGCAAGCGCGGAGCTGGTCGATATCGCGGCCGAAGGATTTGACGTCGGCATCCGGCCCGGCCAATTCATCGAGGCCGATATGATCGCGGTGCGTCTGACGCCGCCGGTCCCGCTGACGGTGGTCGGCAGCCCCGACTATCTCGGCCTGCGGCAGCGGCCGAAACTGATCGACGATCTGCGCCGGCATGCCTGCCTGCGCATGCGCCGCTCGAACGGATCGATCGCGCCCTGGTCCTTTGTCAGGGGCAACGAGGCCGTCGAAGTCATCGTTTCAGGCCCGTTGATCGCCAACGACATGCCCACCTTGCTTGGCGCGGCCGTCGAAGGACTGGGCCTTGCGCAGGTGCCCGGGCCGCTCGCTGCCGGCGCGGTGAAAGCAGGGAAACTCGTGCGCGTGCTGGAACCCTTCGCGCCCATGGCGCCGGGGATGTTTCTCTACTATCCCGGCAACCGGCAAATGATGCCGAAGCTGCGAGCCTTCATCGATCACGTGAAGCGCCGCCCGGGGCGCACCAGCAAAATCCGGGTGGCTACGGTCTGACAGGGATCGGCAGCAAGCGTAGCCCGTGTGAGCCAACGGATCGCGCCAACGCGCGCCCGATGACCGGCTCCGCGACATCTGGGGCTTCCTTCGTCTTGATCCCGCCTATCGCTGCGCTCCCGCGGGGCACGCTTGCTTTTCTTTTATAGAAAACCTCTAATTATTCTACTTTAGCGCGATCAGTGGGGGGATACGAATGACAGAGCAAATGATTATGAAGACGCCGGGGGTCGAGATTACGACCAAGATCGCGAAGTTCGGGTCCATTTCCTATCAGGTCGCCAACATCGGCAGCGTGTCCGTCTACACGGCCCGAAAGATAAATCCTATTGCAGCGCTCATGGTCCTTCTTGGGATTGCCGCTGGCGTGTACGGAAATAATCTTAGACTACAGGGCGCCGATGCATCATTCTTTTTTTGGGTAACGGCAGCGCTCGTTTTGGGTGGCCTTCTCCTACAAATGTTCTGGCCGAAGAAGGAGTTTACCTTCATTCTCAAGACATCAAGCAATGACGTGCACAAGATAGTATCGGAGAACGGCGAGCATTTGGACGCTCTCCAAGGCGCGATCGAGGCTGCATTTGTAGCCCAGACCTAAACCGTGTTCAGCACCGTAGCCCGGATGAGCAAGACGACATCCGGGGCTCCTTCGTCTTGATCTCGCCCATCGCGGAGCCTGCCATCGGGCGCGCGTTCGCGCGACCCGTTCGCTCATGCGGGCCACTTGCCGGTCGCCGCAGATCAGCCGCCGCCAAACTTGGATGGATCATCGTAGGCGGGAGGGTCGTCGTGGTCGGTTCGCCAACCACCCGGAACCGAGTCGTCGCGATAGACCCGCACACCGCCCGGAGCGGTGTAGCTTGGGATCACAGCCTGGCCGGGACGAACGATGACATCACGCGATCTGGCATGATGCCCTGTTGCGGCGGCATTGGCGGACGTACAGAGCGCGATCAAAAGGCATAATGCCAGGACAGAACGCATCGCATTCTCTCTGATCAATTGGTCCCTTGATACGTGGTGCGCGGGCCGCATCGTCGCAACCGGTAACGGCCTCTATCGCGTGATCGTGTGGCTGCCGAGACGATCCCGCACCTATGGAGGCGTGGACCGATTGCCCGACGGGCTAATTTGTCGCAGTCTCCCGGACCAGATTCTTCTTTTCAGAATATTCTGATTATCCTATATTGCATCCGTCCCGCCCCATCGAAAGGGGCGTTGCGCAACGTCAACAACGCGGGGCGGGATGCGGTGGACGCCGAGAGTGCTCTTGACGAAGGCATTTGAGGCGGACGGAAAATGCGTGTGGTCCTGGCACCCCGACGCTGGTGTCAAGTTCGCGTGAAGTGACGCGGATGACGGTGGCCAAAAGGCCCGGAGCACCGGGGAGAGCGCGCTATAATCCGTAAACCATTGCGTGGGGAATGCCGGGTGATTCCGGTGTGACCTGCTAACGCGTGTGCGCTCTACCACTGCTCATTGCACACGCGGCCATCGGGCGCATTGGCCGCCCGGCATTCCCTGCGCCCTTTGTTTAGAGGGCGGGAATAAATAGATACCTCGCGCAAAAAAAATCATGCGGCGAGAATGCGGAGCCGTGTCTCAACGTCATTGCGAGGAGCCCTTGCGACGAAGCAATCCATTCTTTCTTTTTGTTACGCGATGGATTGCTTCGCTTGCGCTCGCAATGACGATGCTGAGCGAGATCGCGAAGCCCTGCACGGTGCGCTCCCCTCCCTCCACGCGCCTCTTGCGCGCGGCGGGAGGGGAGAAGAAAAGCCGTCGCATCGCTCGCAACGACAATCGCCAAGACTCCTTCGCCGTTGAGAATTGAATCGTGAATTTGTGTTCGTATCCCGGACCTGCCGCGCCGCCGCGCGTGACCCTATTTCCGCAGCAGCACCACCACGAGCGCCAGCGCCAGCAGCGCGGCGATGGCTTGCCAAAAGCGCAGCGGATAGCGCTCATAGAGCGTCTGCGGCCGGGGAGCCGTATGCGGACCGCTCGCCGGGCCCGCCTCCATCTCGAAGGCGAATTCGGCCATGTCGCGGAAGCGTTCGGCGGGATCCCTGGCGACCGCGCGCGCGAGCGCGGCCTGCAGCCAGGCCGGCAGGTCCGGCCGCAACGCCGAGAGCGGCGCCGGGCGCTCGCGGCGCGGCGGGCTGGTGGCGTCAGGATTGCCGTAGGGGTATTCGCCGCTGTAGGCGCGAAACATCGTGACCCCGAGCGCATAGATGTCAGTCGCCTCGTTGCCGGCTTCGCCGTCGAACATTTCCGGCGCCATGTAGGCCGTGGTGCCCGGAATGTCCTCGGGCGGCGCATCTTCCAGCCCGGGAATCCGCACCACGCCGAAATCGATCAGCTTCAGCGATCCCGCGCGCTCGAGGATCACATTGTCGGGCTTGATGTCGCGATGGATGATGCCGGCGCGGTGCAATGCCGCGGCCGCCCGGGCCAGTTTGATGGCGATGTTGCGGCCTTCCTCCAGGCCGAGAGAAGGCCGGCGCGTCAGCCGGGTCTCCAGCAGCTCGCCCTGATAGAGCGGCATCACCGTATAGAGGCCGCTCTGCCGCTCCGGCGGCAACTCGATGACATGGCCGAGCCAGGGGCTCGACACCCTTGCGCCCACCCAGGCTTCGCGAACAAAAGCCTCGCGATATTTCTCCACGCTGGCGAGCTGCGGCTTTGGAAATTTCAGCGCCACCTCGCCGCCCTCGATCTCGTCCTCGGCGCCGAACAGCCGCGTATAGCGGCCGTCGGACAACAGCACCTTGAGCACGAAGCCGTCGATGGTCTCGCCGCCCTGCGGCAGCGGGAGCAGCGGCAGCTGCGCGATGGAAGCGCCGATCTCGGCCGATTGCGCCGTCTCGAGGCCGACGACATCCAGCACCAGTGCGGTGCAATTGTCGGAGGAGCCGGCATCGAGGGCGGCCGCCGCCAGCGCGCGCGCGGTATCCTCGGAGGAGACGCGCTCGCGCATGATCTCGGCGATGACCTCCTGCGTCAGCGTGCCATGGATGCCGTCGCTGCAGAGCAGGAAGCGGTCGTGCTGCGCCACCGGCTGGGTGGTGTAGTCGAGCCGCACCTCGGTCTCGACGCCGAGCGCCCGGGTCAGGATGTTGGAGCGGCCGTTGCCGCCCGGCCGCACGTGATCGGCGGTCAGAAGACTCAGCCGGTCGCGGGAAAAACGGTAGGCGCGGGTGTCGCCGACATGCAGCACATGCGCGGTGCGCCCGCGCAGCACCAGCGCGGTGAAGGTGCATCCCATGCCCGCAAGCTCGCGGTCGCGCGCGCCCTGCGAATGGATCCAGCCGTTCAGCGAATCCAGCACGATCGCGCCGGCGCGGCGCACCTCCATGGTCTCGGGCAGGTCGCAGAAACCGTCGAGGAAGCCGCGCACCGCGATCTCGGACGCCTGGCGGCCGCCCTTGGCGCTGCCGATGCCGTCGGCGACCGCCGCCACCACGTCGCGGCGCGGCTCCGGCAATTCGGGGCCGAATACGGCGCCGCCAAAATCCTCATTGCGCTTGCGCGGACCGGTCTCGGAGGCGAAGCCGACACTGACCTTGACGCCGGAAACCCGCTGAGCCATCGCCACCGTTCCAATTTCCGCAGCGTAATCTCGGCTTCAATTCTCCAGCTTGCAATGATGATAGAAGAAGGAGCCGCCGGTGCTCGAGGCGAGGATGCCCGTGAGCTTGCCGGATTTGCGGTCGAGCGTGTAGTTGCCGCCGTCGGCCGCATCCTTCCACGAAATCTGCGCGTCGCTGATGCGCGCCGGATTGGAATCCACCGTGGCCTTGTCGTAGTCGATCCTGATCTGCCAGTTGGCGCCGCTGGCGATGTTGGTGCAGGTGGTCGCGGCCACGCCTTGCGGCGTCTCGCCGCTCGAAGGGCCGATCATGATCGCGGCCAGCACGCCGCTCACCAATGCCAGCCTGGTCGGAATCCTTCTCAGCAAAGGCCACCCTCCATCCTGATTATTTTCTCATCATTTGCATAGATTTTAATCACAACGATATCCACAGCCTATGCAACTTCCCCGGAAAGTTAATGCCAGTCAACGCCTGCGCAACCCGGAGATGGCTGGCATAATCTTTGCGTTTTGGCGAATGCTGGTCTGTGCCACCCGGCGCACGGATTGGGGATTCGTTCACAACCTGATTGGGGAACGCTCATGGCACTCGTACCATCACCACAATGGTTAGATTCTGGCAACAATGCGTGGCAGCTCGCGGCTGCCACTTTCGTCGGCCTGCAAAGTATTCCGGGGCTGACAGTCCTCTACGGCGGCATCGTCAAGAAGAAATGGGCGATCAACTCCGCCTTCATGGCCTTCTACGCCTTCGCATCCGTGTTGGTCGTCTGGATCCTGTTCGACTACAACATGGCGTTCGGAGAACAATGGTTCCCATTCCTGGGTAAGCCAGGCTTGGCGACATCGGCCGCCTTCACCACGGGACAGGCGATCGTTCCGGCGGCGGCATCCGGCATGCCGCCGCTCACCTTCCCGATGGCGACATTGATCTTCTTCCAGTTCGTGTTCGCCGCGATCACCGTCATCATCCTGGCCGGTTCCGTGCTCGGCCGCATGAACTTCACCGCGTGGATGATCTTCTGCCCGGTATGGATGACGCTGGTCTACACGGTCGGCGCCTTCAGCCTGTGGGGCGGCGGCTGGCTCGCCGGCCTCGGGGTCGCCGACTTCTCCGGCGGCTATGTCATCCATCTGGCGGCCGGCACGTCGGGCTTCGTCGCGGCTGCCGTGATTGGCCCGCGGCTGCAGGCCGACCGTGACCACTTCCCGCCGAACAGCCTGTTGATGACGCTGGTCGGCGCCGGCATCCTGTGGCTCGGCTGGAACGGCTTCAACGGCGGCGATCCCTACTTCGCCAACGCCAATGCCGGTGCTGCCGTGCTCAACACCAACACCTGCACCGCGGTGGCGCTCTTGGTCTGGACGCTGATGGACAAGATGGCCTATGGCAAGCCGTCGGTGCTCGGCGCGGTCAACGGCATGATCGCCGGCCTCGTCGCCATCACGCCCGCCGCGGGTTATGTCGACGGTCTCGGCGCGATCGCGATCGGCGTGGTCGCCGGCATCATCCCGTGGCTTGCCATGAACAAGCTGCAGAAGACCCGCTTCATGATGAAGGTGGACGATACGCTCAGCGTGTTCTCGACCCATGGCGTCGCCGGCCTCACCGGCGGCCTCCTGACGGGCATCTTCGCCAATCCGGACATGCTGATGTATATCGGCACCGACAAGGAAGCGCCCGGCGTCAACGTCACCGGGCTGCTCTACGGCAACGCCGGCCAGCTCTTGCTGCAACTGGAAGGCGCTGCCTTCATCATCGTGTACAACGTGATCATGACCTTCATCATCCTCAAGGTGATCTCCTTCATCGTGCCGCTGCGCATGGATGAAGCGACCCTGAAGGTCGGCGACGACGCGGTGCACGGCGAAACCGCTTACGCGATCGGCACCGAGGGCGAGTAGTCGCCATCGGCCCTGCCCACCAACGGCTCCGGTGCACTGCACCGGAGCCATCGTCCGCCTTAACCAGACCTGAATTTTCCAGGTGCGGTCGTCTGCGACGGTGTTATGATCCCTGCCGGGGCGGTGGCGTATGGCGGGGCGTGGCTACAGTATATTCGACACGAGTATCGGCCGATGCGGTATCGCATGGGGCTATGCCGGCATCGTCGGCGTGCAGCTTCCCGAGGCTCGCGAGATCGAAACCCGCAAGCGGCTGTATCAGTTTTATCCCGACGCGCGCGAGATGCGTCCGCCGGCCGATATCGAACTGGCGATCGAAGGTATCGCAGCGCAGCTGCGTGGCGAGCCGGTCGATCTCTCCGATGTCTTGCTCGACATGAACGGCATTCACGCCTTCAACCAGCGGGTCTACCAGCTCACGCGGATGATCCCGCGCGGCGAAACCCGCACCTATGGCGAGATCGCCGCCAGCATGCGGGCGTCAGGCGCCGCGCACTCGGTGGCGCAGGCGATTTCAAAGAACCCGTTCATGATCATCGTGCCCTGCCACCGTGTGCTCGAGGCCGGCGGCTACACCGACAAGATCTCAGCCCATGGCGGGGCGATCTCCAAGCGCCGGCTGCTGTCGATCGAAGGCGCCCGCGGCGCGGTCTCTAGCAAGACCCTGTTCGATGTGCTGCTGCCGGTTGCCCCGCCGCGCCCGCAGGGCTAAATTTCCATCCATGACCCGAACCACCCTGCTGCAGCGCGGTTCCATCACCGTGTCCGACTTCCGGTGCAGCGCCGGACCGGACGACACCCCGTTCGCCGAGCAATACGCCAGCCATTCGATCTCCTATGTGCGCAAGGGCAGTTTCGGCTGCCGCTGCCGCGCCCGCTCCTTCGAGCTGGTGGCCGGCTCGATCCTGGTCGGCTACCCGGGCGACGAATTCACCTGCACCCACGACCATGGCTGCGGCGACGAATGCCTGTCGTTCTTCCTCAGCCCGGAAATCGTGGAGGCGATCGGCGACCGCACCGAGGCGTGGCGGATCGGCGCCGCGCCGCCGCTGCCGGAACTGATGGTACTAGGTGAATTGGCGCAGGCCGCAGCCGGTGGCCGCAGCGATATCGGGCTCGACGAAATCGGTGCGCTGTTCGCCAGCCGCTTCGTCGAGGTGGTGTCCGGCGAGATGCGCGCACCTGGCCCGGCCAAGGCGCGGGATCGCCGCCGCGCGGTGGAGACCGCCCTGTGGATCGATGAAAATTCGCATCGGGAGATCGACCTGGAACAGGCCGCGTCGCGAGCCGAACTCAGCCCGTTCCACTTCCTGCGGCTGTTCTCGGGCGTGCTCGGCGTCACCCCGCATCAATATCTGGTGCGCTCACGGCTGCGGCATGCGGCGCGGCTGCTGGCCGACGACGACCGGCCGATCACCGATGTCGCCTACGACGTCGGCTTCGCCGATCTCTCCAACTTCGTCCGCACCTTCCACCGCGCCGCCGGCGTCTCGCCGCGAAAGTTCCGCGCGGCCTCGCGGGGAAGCCGCAAGATTTTCCAAGAACGCCTCGCCCTGCACTGACTAGGGTCGTCTCCGAACCGGCGCGGTGAACGCGCCATTATTCGGAGAGCATCATGTACGACCACATCGGATTGAAAGTCAGGGACCTCGACGCCAGCGTCCGCTTCTACACTTCGGCATTGGCTCCGCTCGGCCATGTCCTGTGCTCGCGCGACGACAGCGGCGCGGGCTTTGGCCCCAAGGGCGAGCCGGCGCTATGGCTCTATCTGCACAAGGGCTTTTCCGGCGCCGGCGCCCACATCGCGTTCCGCGCACCCGACCACGCGGCGATCAAGAAATTTCACGCCACCGGCATCAAGGCCGGCGGCCGCGACAACGGCGCCGCCGGCCCGCGGGCCGATTACAGCCCGACCTATTTCGCCGCGTTCCTGATTGATCCCGACGGCAACAATGTCGAGGCGGTTTACACGTAGCTGTCGCCCATGCATTCCGCCGTCATCCTGAGGTGCGAGCCTCTTCGGCGAGCCTCGAAGGATGACTACAACAGGTGTCCGCGGCCCATCCTTCGAGGCGCGCAAGTCAGCGGCGCAATTGCGCCGCCGAGCGCACCTCAGGATGACGATTGAGCGTGTCGGAGGAGAAACCATGGCTTCCATCCACAAGGATATCCCGATCGACGCCCACCCGGACGACGTCTGGGCGGCGGTGCGCGATTTCGGCGCGCTGCATAAGCGGCTGGTGGCGGGCTTCGTGCGCGACACGCGTCTCGAAGGCGACGCCCGGATCGTGACTTTCGCCAATGGCACGGTGGCGCGCGAGTTGCTGGTCGATTGTGACGAGGTGCGGCGCCGGCTGGTCTATGCCGCGGTCAGCGAGCGGGTCAGGCAGCACAGCGCCTCGGTGCAAGTGGTCGCCGACGGCGATGGGCGCAGCCGCCTGATCTGGATCGTCGACGTCCTGCCGCATGAAATCGCGCCGTACATCGGCGCCCAGATGGATCAGGCGGCGCTGGCCATGCAGAAAACGCTGGGGAGGAGCGCGGCGGAGGTGCGCCGAGCGTGACCTAGCTCACAGTACTGGCGACTCGCTTTCGCTTAATTTGGCGAGGTGCGTCCGGTTTGCCCCGCTTCCCGCGGAGCTTGCGCACGCGAGGAGCAGAGCCATGACTGGAGCCGACAAGGTGGTGTGCCAGGCAGCCACGCTGCTGTTGCTGTTCACTCTCACGACCATGCCGGCCAAGGCCCAGCTCGCCGGTCTTGGCGGCGGAGGCGGCGGCGACATGATGACCCAGATGGCGCCGATGCTCGAAATGATGAAGGCCAAGATGGGCAAGCGCCGCTTCGCCATGCTGATGCAGACCATGGGGCCGATGATGAGCGGCATGATGGAAGGCGGCGGCGGTGGCGGTCTCGGCGGAATGATGGGCGGCGGCGGTCTCGGCGGGATGATTCCGGGCGGCCTTGGCGGTGGC
>Ga0210388_10000075_pt1 | contig 135785 bp, 126 predicted proteins | sample IncBWC19OmetaG_FD_155485 | JGI IMG/M metagenome (GOLD analysis project Ga0210388, IMG submission 155485) | Forest soil microbial communities from Barre Woods Harvard Forest LTER site, Petersham, Massachusetts, United States - Inc-BW-C-19-O ... | reverse complement strand
GCGACTACCGCCTGGTGGCCGTCGACATCACGCCCCAGACCATCGCCGCGGTGCGTCCCGCCGGCCTCACCGGACGCAACGCCGAACGGTGCAAGAATTTCTACACCCTGGGCGTGGTGTACTACCTTTATGACCGCCCCCTGGAACCCACCTTCGACGAGATCAGGAAGCGTTTCGCGAAGAAGGAGCCCGTCATCGCCGAAGCCAACATCGCGGCCATACAGGCGGGCTACAACTTCGCGCACACCATAGAGCTCTTCAAGGTCACCTACCGCGTGAAGCGGGCGATCTTCGACCCCGGCCTCTACCGCAATATCAGCGGCAACCTGGCCACGGCCATGGGGGTCGCGGCGGCGGCGAGCAAGAGCGGCCGGAAGGTCTTCTTCGGCTCCTATCCCATCACCCCGGCCAGCGACATCCTGCACGAGCTGAGCAGGCTCAAGCATTTCGGGGTGCTCACGTTCCAGGCCGAGGACGAGATCGCCGCGGTGGCCTCCGCGGTCGGGGCCAGCTACGGCGGCGTGCTGGGCGTGACCTGCTCCTCGGGCCCCGGCATCGCCCTGAAGTCCGAGGCCATCAACCTGGCCGTGATGACCGAGTTGCCGCTGGTGGTGATCAACGTCCAGCGTTCGGGCCCCAGCACCGGCATGCCCACCAAGACCGAGCAGGCCGACCTCCTGATGGCCCTGTTCGGGCGCAACAGCGACTCGCCCATCCCGGTGATCGCGCCCGCCACGCCGGGGGAATGCTTCGAGTGCGTCTACGAAGCCGCCCGCATCGCGGTCAAATACATGACCCCCGTGATGTTCCTGAGCGACGGCTACCTGGGCAACGGCGCGGAGCCCTGGAAGATCCCGGATCCGGAGAAGCTCAAGGGCTTCGACTTCGGCTGGGGACTGGATCCCGCCTCCTTCAAGCCCTACGCCCGCAACCCGGAGACCGGCGCCCGCGCCTGGCCGATCCCCGGGACGCCGGGCCTGAACAACCGCATCACCGGCATCGAAAAAGAGGAAAACACCGGCAAGATCAGCTACGACCACGAGAACCACGAGCGCATGACCAAGGCCCGCTACCAGAAGGTGGCCAACATCGCCCAGGAGATCCCGGCCTCGTCCGTCTACGGGGCCCAGGAGGGCGACCTGCTGGTGCTCAGCTGGGGCGGCACCTACGGCGCGGCGCTCACCGCGGCGGAGACGGTGTTCAAGATGGGCAAGAAGATCGGCCATCTGCACCTGCGCTGGCTCAACCCCCTCCCGCCGGACCTCGGGGACATCATCAAGCGCTACAAAAAGGTCGTGGTGCCGGAGATCAACACCGGCCAGCTGGCCTACCATTTGCGCGGGACCTTCGGCATCCCCGTGGAGAGCTACGGCCGCGTGCGCGGCAAGGCCTTCACGGTGGGCGAGCTGGTCACGCTCTTCAATTCACTGCTGGTCTGAAGGAGTGACTCAAGTGACGACAACGGCGACAGATAGTCCCAAGGCCCAGACCCCGCAGGATTTCCACAGCGGGCTCATCGTGCGCTGGTGCCCGGGTTGCGGCGATTACGCCATCCTGGCGGCGGTGCAGAAGGTCCTGGCGGAGCGGGGCAAGGCCCCCCACGAATACACCTTCGTGTCGGGCATCGGCTGCAGCAGCCGTTTCCCGCTCTACATGAGCACCTACGGCTTCCATTCCATCCACGGCCGCGCCCTGGCCGTGGCGACGGGGGTGAAGGCCGCCAACCCGCAGCAGGAAGTGTGGGTCATCACGGGCGACGGCGACTGCCTGTCCATCGGCGGCAACCATTTCATCCACGCCCTGCGCCGCAACCAGGACCTCAAGATATTGCTCTTCAACAACGAGATCTACGGCCTGACCAAGGGGCAGTTCTCCCCCACCAGCCGCTTCGGCCTCGTCAACAAGAGCGCGCCCTACGGCACCATCGACGAGCCCCTGAACCCGATACGGATGGCCCTGGCCGCGGGCGCCAGTTTCGTGGCCCGCACCGCCGACAACGACATGGCCCACATGGCGGAGACCTTCCGCCGCGCGGCCGAGCACAAGGGCTCCGCCTTCATCGAGATCCTGCAGAATTGCGTGATCTTCAACGACAAGGTGTTCGAGGAATACTACGGGGTCAAGACCCGCAAGGACACGCTGGTCTACCTCCACCACGGCCAGCCCGCCCTCTACGGCAAGTCGGTGGAAAAGGGCCTGGCCCTGGACGGCTTCAAGTTCAAATCCGTGGACGCCTCGCAAAAGGACGAGATCTACGTCCATGACGAGCACGAGGAGACCGGGACGGTCGCCGCGATGCTGGCGGGCCTGAGCCACCCGGAATCGCCGGTCCCGCTGGGCATCTTCCGCAGCGTGCAGCGCCCGTCCTACCACGAGATGATGTACGAGCAGGTCGAGACCGCGCGCAAGGCCAACGGAGAGCCGGACCTCGGCAAGCTCCTGCGGGGCCCCAAGACATGGACCGTTTCCTGAAAAAAACGTTGGGCATCCTGAAGGCCATGAAGGGCGGCGCCCACCGGGCGCTGCCCTTTTGGCTTTGCCTGGCCCTCCTGGGCCTGGGCGCGGGGCTGAGGGCCGACGACGCCGGCGACACCACCCTGGACGCGCTCCCGGTCCTGACCCCCTACAACGGCAGCCTGGACGGGGGCGCGCGGCTGCTCTACACCAATCCCTCGGTCCTGGATTCCCTCGCGGCCTCCGCGGGCTTCCCCAAAACCGGGGGCCTCTGGCTCCTCTGGGGCGGCGGAGCGACCCTCACCCCCGGCAACCTGTGCATCCAGATTTCGGCGTGGAAAGGCGGCTTGAACGCGTCATCCGCGGGGGCAGCCACGGGTTGGAACCTCGGATTGGCTGAGCTGACCATGGAGCAGGCATATCTGTTGGATAATTGCATTTTCATGGCCGGGATCAGCCTGGAAAGCGGCGAACTGGGCGGATCCTTTGTGCGCGGCAACAGCACGGCCTCGGTCGAATCCGCCATCTTCGGCTACGGCCTGCAGGGCGGCATGCGCTGGCCCGCGCAGACCCCGCTTGCCTTCTTTCTGGGCATCGGATGGGAGATGCTCACCGGTCCCGGCACCTGGCACGGTGACGCGGCGACCGGGACGGCGAACCTGGGGACGACGCTTTTCGAATTGGGAGGCCCCACCGTCACGCTGCAGCTTGATTTGAGTTTATAAATATTCCGAATTATTTTTATTTTTTTTCGCAGAGATCGCGAAAAAAATTCTAAATTCAAATAAAAACAAAATAATCTTTAATTAAATCCGGATTAATTTATAATTAATTATTCGCCGACGGGGGGGCGGAATTCATCCGAATTTTAATAGGCGGCAACCAAGCATTCGAGGCACAGAATGGCGATGGAAACACAGGAAGTGGTCGAAAAACGCAAGCCCGGACGCCCCAAGGGCACGGGAAAGAAGCGCGGCCCCGGCCGCCCCAAGAAGCGCGGCCCCAAGCCGGGCGCGAAGCGCGGACCCAAGGCCGGAGGCGGCCTGATCGGCAAAGCCGTGGCCAAGCAGGTGAAGGCGGCCTTGAAGTCGGAGAAGTCCGCGACCAAACTGCTGGTGAAGTCGCTGGTTGCCAAGGAATTGAAGCGCGCGCTCAAGTCCCTGCTGAAGTAGCCCGCCGGACAGGAATGATTTTCAACGGCATCCGCCGCAGGGCGGGTGCCGTTTTTTTTGGCTAGCGCCCGAATTGCGGATACAGGGATTTCAGGCAGAGGACCAGCTCTTCAAGCTTCAATTGTCCGTAATTCAAATCCCGGCTCGTGTAGGTGAGCAGGGAACCGAAAAGAGGGGCGGCCACCCGGCTCACGGCCCCCAGGGGGCCCATCGAAATCCCCACCATGCCCTTGGCGCGGTTGGCGCCCACGACGGTGAGCAGGCGGACCACGTCGCTTTCATCCCTGGCCTGGCAGGCCAGCTTCACCAGGTCGGCGCCCATCGCATTGGCTTCGTCGATCTTGGCCTGCAGGACGCGGTCGTCGGGGGTGGAGTCGAGGTAGTGTTTCGACACGATCAGGGTTTTTCCGGCGCGGGCGCAGGCCCGGCAGACTTCCGCGTTGATCTCGGGCGCGTCCAGTTCGACATCCACCGCGTCCACGACGTCCAGGCTGGCGAGGAGGATCCGCTTGCGATCCTCCTCGCCGCCGGTCCAGGCGCCGCCCTCGGATTCCGGACGGAAGGTGGCCAGCACGGGCAGGCCGAAGGCGCGAAGCCGGGCCAGCTCCTGTGCGACAAAGTCCGAATCGGTCCGGGCGAAGAGGTCTATCCTGGCCTCCAGGATGGAGACCCCCGCCTGGGCCGCGCTTTTGAGGTCGGAGGAGCTCTTTCCGACGGCCAGAACGACCCTTGGAACGCTTCCCAGAAGGACGTTTCCGATGGCGGGCATGGCTTCCACAGGCTGGATTCGACGTCAGGATGGGGCCGTGGAGTCCGGGCCCCGGATGAAGGGGGAGTATACGGGTCAGTCCCGGAAACCTCAAGTCCGGCACCGGGACGCAGCATGGCTTCCACAAGCGGCCCCAAAGAGGTTAAGATAGGGGCGCGCAAACAACACTCGATCCACCAAAATTATCTGGAGAAGCGATGAATTTGTCCGGGTGCACGGCACTGATCACCGGAGGCGGCACGGGAATCGGCCTGTCTCTGGCTCAGGCCTTGATGAAAGAGGGCAGCCAGGTCCTGATCTGCGGACGCCGCGAGGAACCGCTGGCCCAGGCGCAGGAGCGCTTTCCCGGTCTGGAGTACAAGGTTTGCGACCTGGCGGACGCGGCGGACCGCGAGGCCCTCTTCGAATGGGTGCGCGTGAAGCACCCCGGCCTGGACCTGCTCGTCAACAACGCCGGCATCCAGCGCGACATCAATTTCAAGAAGGGCATCGAGGAACTGGAGAACGGGGAGAACGAGATCCTGATCAACCTCGAGGCCACCATCTACCTGACGGCGCAGTTCATGCCGCTCCTGCTCGCCCGCGACGAGGCGGCGGTCGTCAACGTCACCTCGGGCCTGGCCTTCGTGCCCCTCTCGGTGATGCCGGTCTACTGCGCGACCAAGGCCGGGCTGCATTCCTTCTCCCAGTCCCTGCGCCACCAGCTCAGCGGGACCTCGGTCAAGGTCTTCGAGCTGATCCCCCCGACCGTGGACACCGAGATCGACCGCGGCGCCCGGGCCCTGCGCGGCCAGACGGACCGGGGCATCCCCGCATCAGAAGTGGCCGCAGCGGCCGTGGCGGGCATCCGCAAAGACCACTACGAGATAGCCGTGGGACGCGCCCAGACATTGATGCAAGGCGCGCGCAGCGACCCCGACGGCGCGTTCAAGGGATTGAACCGGGTTTGATCGCAGAGCCGGCCCTGGCCCGGCGTTTAGGTTTGAAAAGAGCCCCCATGTCCGTGTTCAACACCATTGCCCTGATCCTGTGCCTTGTCCCGGGCGGGCGGGCCCATTCCGCGCCCGCGGACGAACCCTTTTCCGAAGAGCAACGCGCGGTCCAGTACGGGCTGCTGACCGCGGGCGTGACCCAGGCCGGCATTCCCGCCCTGCGCGCCGCGGCCGAGGCCGGGGACCCGAAGGCGCAGTTCAAACTCGCGATCATGTACTACCACGGGGTGGGCCTGGCCCAGAGCTACACGCAGGCGATGCGCTGGTACAAGAAAGCCGCCGTAGGCGGCAACACCATGGCCCAAAGCGTGCTGGGCATGGCCTACCAGACGGGCCTGGGGCTCGACAAGGATTACGGCCAGGCCATGCGCTGGGACCAGAGGGCGGCCGCCCAGGGCGTGGACAACGCCCAGTGCAACCTGGGCCTCCTCTACCAGCAGGGCTTGGGCACGCCCCGGTCCTACCCCCAGGCCCTGCGCTGGTTCCGCCTTGCGGCGGGCCGCGGCAACGTGGAGGCCATGGGCAACCTGGCCAGGATGTACCAGTTCGGCGAGGGGATGCCCCCCGATTTTTTCGAGGCGAGGCGCTGGTTCCGCAAAGCCGCGGACCTGGGTGACCCCGGGGCCCAGGCTTCGCTGGGCTATCTCTACGCCCAGGGACTGGGGGTGGAGAGGGACTACGTGCGGGCCAGGCGCTGGTGGCTTGAGGCGGCGAAGGCCGGCGACGCGGACGCCCAATGCGACCTGGGCCTGGCCTGCTTCAAGGGCCAGGGCGCGCCCATGGACCGGGCCGCGGGCCTGCGCTGGGCCCGCCAGGCCGCCGACGGGGGATCCGCGCGCGGGGACTACGTGCTGGGCCGCATGCTCGAAAGCTCGGGGCGCCCCGGCGACGAGGCCCGGGCCCTCGACCGTTTCCGCAAGGCCGCTGAGAGGGGAAGCGCCCCGGCTCGCTGCGCCATCGCCGATTTCTACTACCGGGGCCGCTGCGTGCCGCAGGATTTCCGCGCGGCCCTTCGCTGGAACCGCGAGGCCGCGGAGCAGGACTGGGCTCCGGCCGAGTTCAACGTGGGCTTCATGGAGGAGGAAGGCCAGGGGACCCCGCCGGACGCCGCCCAGGCCCTCCATTGGCTGGAGCTGGCCGCGGAGCAGGGCCATGGCGACGCGCAGGGCGGGCTGGCCGCGCTCTACCTCAACGGCCAGGGCACCGCGCGCGACGACGTCCAGGCCTACAAATGGTTCGCCCTGGCGGCTTTGTCCCCGGGGCTGCCGGCAGCCGACCGCCAAAAGGCCGTGCGCTTGCGGGACCTGGCCGCAGCCCGCCTGAGCGCGGACCAGCTCGCCCGCGCGCAGGCTCTCCTGCGGCGATGGAGGCCGCGGGCCTCCCGCGACCCTGATCCCTCCGACGGCTGAGGCCGGGCGGGGCCTGGTAACGAATCGAAACGCCCGGAACCTTGTCCCGGCGCGCAGCGTAAGATTAAGGTAGAGGCGTGATGAAAAAGGGGGTTTCCATGAAGCGTTTCAGCCGTTTTTCCTGTCTGTTTTTGATCGCGGGCCTTGCCTGCGGATCCCTGCTGGCGGCGGGCGCTCCGGACTACGACACCGTCAAGCTGAAGGACGGCCGCATCGTTAAGGGCCAGGTGGTCGAGGAACGGAACGACTCGCTGGTGGTGCTGGTGAAGGGCGTGCGCAGGACCTTTGAACGCAGCTTCGTCGCCAAGATTTCCTATGGGGACGGCGCCGGCGGGGAGGAGGGGCAGGGCCTGGCCGCCCCGCCGGCGCAGGCCCCCAGCCCCTCGGACTTGCCCTCCGGGGCCGCGGCGGGCGACCTGGTCCTGAGCCGGCGCTACAGCGTCCCGGTCAGCGACGTGGCCTGGGTGCGCAGCCAGGGCGTCCCGGATGTGGACGTGGCGATGGTGTTCTTCGTGGCCGCGGCCGCGAGGGTCCAACCGCGCAGGGTCGTGCACCTCTACCTGGAAGGCTGGTCCTGGGACGAAATCGAGGACTATTTCCAGATCCCCACAGGGGGCGCCGATGAGGGCGCCTACGCGGCGCCCGACGCGCCCTATGTCGTCGACGGGCCGGACCTTTGGTACGGATGGGACGGCTACGCCGGCTATCCGGGATGGGGCTATTACGGCGGCGGCTACGGCTACGGCTACGGCTACGGCGGCTCCTACCGGGGCGGGCACGGCGGCGGCGGATCCTCCTACGGCTCAGGCCGGAATTGGGGCGGCGGCGCGCACGCCTCCTCAGGCTCGGGCGGGCACTCCTGGGGCGGGGCCTCCGGTGGCGGCGCCCCCATCGGGACCTCCGGAGGGGGCTCCCATTCCGGAGGCGGCTCCGTCAGCCACAACAGCCGCGGGCACAACTGACGGGAATTTTGAATGCCAAGCCGCGTTTGATTCCGTACCATGGTGGCCGCCTCTGTTTTAGAGGCCTTCCTTTTCCCTTGAGACGGCCATGCCAAAACCTTACTTCGCGTTGAACCTGGATGTGGTGGGCAAGCCCTGCCTGGTCATCGGCGGGGACGAGGAGGCCCTGGAGAAATCCGAGCGCCTGGTGGAGGCCGAGGCCGACCTGACGGTCGTGGCGAAACGGGCCATCCCGGCCTTGGTGGATTTTTTGAAGCAGCACGGCGCCCGGCTCCATCTCCGCGCGGTGGCGCCCCAGGACATCGCCGGGAATTTTTTCGTCCTCAATTGCGTCAAGACCGAGCCCGAGCTCAGCGCCTGGATCCACGCGGAATGCCTGAAGCAGCACGCCATCATCTCCGCCTACGACCAGCCGGACGTGAGCAACGCCGTGATGATGGGCCTGGTCCGGGCGGGCAAGATCCGCATCGCCATCGGCAGCAACGGCTCGAGCCCGGGTCTGGTGAGCGCCATCCGCAAGGCCTTTGAACGGATTTTTGACGGGGAATTCGCCCGCTACAGCGAGAGCGTGGCCGAACAGCGGCAGTGCCACATCGACCGCGGGGCGACGCCCAAGCAGCGCAAATACCGTTTCAAGGAACAGCTGAAGAAATTCGACATCCAGGGGCGCATCGTCTACCCCGAAGCCTACCGGAAAAATTTGGAGCAGGGCGTGGAACAAAGGGCCGACGGCCTCTGGTACCGCAAGGCGTCCAAGCCTTGAGGGGCTAAATCAGGCGGCGTTCAGGCCCATGGTCAGCCCCACGGGCCTGGCCGAAGGCAGGCCGTCGGGAAGGGCGCCTATGGCTTCCACCACTTCCTTGATCAGATAATCCGGCGTCGAGGCCCCCGCGGTCACGCCGACGTGCTGTTTCCCCTCGAACCATTCCTGCTTCAATTCCTGGGCCGTCTCGATGTGGTGGGTGTTGTCGGCGCCCAGGCGCGCGGCGGCCACCTCGGCCAGTTTGTGCGTATTGCTGCTGTTGTATCCGCCGATCACCACCATCACGTCCACCTCCTGGGACAGGGCCTTCGCCGATGTCTGCCGGTCCTTGGTGGGCTTGCAGATGGTGTTGATGGCCTCCACCTGCTCGCAGCGTTCCTTGAGCAGCGCGACGAAGTGGTCGAATTTCTCCAGCAGCAGGGTGCTCTGGCTCACCACGCCGACCTTCGACCCGCGCGGGACCTGCTCCAGGTCCTCGTCCTTGTAGACGATGATGGGGTCGGCCATGCGGCTGGCGATGCCCCGGACCTCCACGTGCTTGGGGTCGCCGATGATCACGACCCTCAGGCCCTGGGTCTGCATCTTCCAGCCGCTGCGGTAGATGTGGGTCACCAATGGGCAGGTCGTGTCCACGATCTCCAGGTCGCGATCCTTCATTTCCTGGATCTTGGCGACGTCCAGTCCGTGGGCCGTGATGAAGACGCGTTTGCCCTTCACGTCGTCCAGGCTGCTGACGATGTGCTTGCCCAGCGTGTCGAGGCGGGCCACTTCCTGGGGATTATGGATGAGGCTGCCGAAAATATAGGCTTCGTCCTGCTGTTCGGCGCGGTCGATGGCCTTTTTCACGCCAAAACAGAATCCGGCGGCCTGGGCTACGGTGATTTTCCGGGGCATGGGGCTTCCTCACTTGGCCTTGCGGTCTTTTACCTGGCGAAATAGTGTGCCATAAAAGCGGCTGCTCTGACAGCCCCTAAGAGGGCCCGGCCGGCCTTGAAAAGAGGCCCTTGCGGCCGTCGGGGCGGATTGACGGTCCTGCCCAGGCTACGTATAGTAGTGTCCCTTTTTTAACGGTGTCCAGGCCCATAGGGGGGCCGTGGAGGATCTATGGCGAACGAGGAAAAGAAGATCGGGGCGCAGATACTGGTCGAGGAACTGGCCGATTTGGGCGTCAAATACGTCTTCGGCTATCCCGGCGGGTCGAACCTGCCCATTTTCGACGTCATCAACAAGACCGACATCGAGATGGTGCTCAACGGCGACGAACGCTGCGCTGGCCACGCGGCCGAAGGCTACGCCCGCGCCACCGGCGAGGTCGGCGTGTGCCTGGTCACGTCCGGCCCCGGCGCCACCAACCTGGTCACCCCCCTCGCCGACGCCAAGATGGACAGCACCCCCATCGTCGGCATCTCGGGCCAGGTCTACAGCCACCTCATCGGCAAGGACGCCTTCCAGGAGACGCCGATCACGAACGTGACCCAGGCCGTCACCAAGCACAACTACCTGGTCACCCGCACCCTGGACGTCGCCCGCGTCATCCGCGAAGCCTTCCACATCGCCTCCACCGGGCGTCCCGGCCCCGTCCTGGTCGACGTCACCAAGGACGCCCAGGAGCAGGCGGTTTCGCCCAAGGACATCTCGCGCGAATTCAAGCTGCCCGGCTACAAGCTGGTCGAGGCGCCCCAGATCGACGACAAGCGCGTCGACGAGGTCTGCGACGCGATCAAGAAGTTCAAGCGCCCGCTCCTCTACATCGGCCAGGGCATCGTCCTGGGCGACGCTTGGCACGAGCTGAGGGCCTTCGCCGAGAAGTCGGCCATCCCCGTGGCGAGCACCATCCTGGGGCTCGGCGCCTTCCCGGGCGACCATCCGCTCTTCGCCGGCATGCTCGGCATGCACGGGGCGGCCTACGCCAATTTCGCCATGGACCAGGCCGACCTGGTGATCTGCCTGGGCGCCCGCTTCGACGACCGGGTCACCGGCAAGGTCAGCGAGTTCATCAACAACGCCTTCATCGTCCACGTCGACATCGACAAGAGCGAGCTCAACAAGAACAAGAAGGCCCACATCCCCGTCCACGGGCGGGTGAAGGACTTCCTGGCCCGCATCACGCCCAAGGTCGCCAAGGCCGACACCGCGGACTGGCTGGCCCACCTCGACGAGCTGAAGCGCCGCTATCCCTTCGACTTCGAGAAGGGCGACGGCAGCCAGATCAAGCCCCAGGCCTTCCTGAGGGCCCTGGACAAGGCCGTGGCCGGGCGGCGCACCATCTACACCACCGGCGTCGGCCAGCACCAGATGTGGGCCGCCCAGTACCTGACCTTCCGGGAACCGCGCACCTTCATCACCTCGGCGGGCGCAGGAACCATGGGCTTCGGCCTGCCTTCGGCCGTGGGCGCGGCCCTGGCCCGGCCCGATTCGACCGTCATCAACATCGACGGCGACGGCAGCTTCGAGATGAACATCAACGAGCTGCGCACCTGCTTCGACCGGAACATCCCGGTGAAGACGGTCATCCTCAACAACAAGATCCTGGGCATGGTGGGGCAGTGGCAGCGCCGCTTCTACAAGCGCAACTACTCCTCGGTGGAGTTCAACAAGTACCCGCGCTACGCCGAGGGCGTGAAGGCCCTGTACGGCATCGAGAGCATGTCCATCTCCAAGCCCGAGGACATGGCCAAGGGCATCGACGCCATGCTCAAGACCGACGGCCCCTTCGTGCTGGAAGTGATGATCCCCAAGGAAGAGGACGTGCTGCCCATGATCCCGGGCGGCAGGACCATCAAGGAGATGATCCTGGCCCCGGGCCAGGTGCGCCAGGATTAGGGGTTCCGCTGGACGGCCCAGGGGTGCGCGAGCCGAGCGCCCCCTGGGCTTTTTTTATGGCCGGCCGCCGCTTCCGCCGCCCGCCTTGATCACGGGGTTTTTGTGAGCCTGGACCGCCCCCGGCTGCGCCGGGAACTTCTGCGCTGGTACGCCGCGAACAAGCGCGACCTGCCCTGGCGCCGCACGGGCGAGCCCTTCGCGATCCTGGTCAGCGAGCTCATGCTCCAGCAGACGCAGGTCAAGACCGCCCTGCCCTACTACGAGCGCTTCATGGCGCTCTTCCCCACGGCCGCGGCCCTGGCCCGCGCCCCGGAGCCCGAGGTGCTGGCCGCCTGGGCCGGGCTGGGCTACTACCGCCGCGCGCGCTTCCTGCACGCCGCGGCCCGGGCCATCGTCGAAGCGGGGGACTTCCCCCGCACCGCGGAGGGCATCCGCGCCCTGCCCGGGGTGGGCGCCTACACGGCCGCGGCCGTCGGCAGCATCGCCTTCGGCTTGCCCCTGGCGGTGGTCGACGGAAACGTGGTGCGCGTGGTGACGCGCCTGCTGGCCCTGGACGCCGACCCGACCAAGGGGGAGGGCGCGGCCCGGGTGCGCCAGGAGGCCCAGGACCTGCTCGATACGCGCCATCCCGGCGACTTCAACCAGGCCGTCATGGAACTGGGGGCCGGTCTGTGCGCGCCGACGAAGCCGCGCTGCCCTTTGTGCCCCCTCAAACAGCACTGCGCGGCCTTCCTAGACGGCAGGCCCGAGGCCTATCCCCGTTTGCCGGAGCGCGCCGCCACCCGGGTCCTGGTGAAAAGCGCGCTCCTGATCGTCCGGGGCTCCGGCACGCGGGCGAAGGTTTTGGCGCGGGTCCGCAAGGAGTCCAGGAAGCCCAAACCCGGCCATGCCGCCGACCGCCTGCGCGGCTTCTGGGCCTTCCCGGAATTGGAGTTGCCCAGGGAGGACTGGGCCGAGGCCGAGAGCTCGGCCGGCGCCGAGGCCCGGCGCCTGGCCGGACCCGGATGCGCCGTGGCCGGACGCCTGCCCAAGGTCCGGCATCGCATCACGGTCTACGACATCCACGTCCTGCCCCTGCGCTTCAGCGCGCCCGAGGACGGCGGCCCCGCCGGGAAGCGGGCGGCCCTGCTGGCCAGGGAGGGCTGGGAATGGGTTTCCTTGGGGAAGCTGGCGGCCCTGCCTCTGGCGTCCGCCGAAAAGAGGCTCTTGGGGCAGCTTAAAAAAGTTTTCGCGCCGGAGGGGGAAGCCGGCGCGCAATTGGGTTTGAAACTATAGGTCCGTTTCGGTCAGCGGTGGGCTTCCAGGAAGGCCCTCATATCCTCGGGAATGGGCGCCTCCCACTGCATGCGCTCGCCGGTCATGGGATGCCTTAGCCCCAGCTTCCAGGCGTGCAGCAGGTGGCGGGGATGCTCCACGCGCCCCTCGAAATCCTGGCCGCCGCCGGCCTTGACGTGCTTGATGAAGTCCAGGTAGAAGTCGTCGGTTCGTCCGTAGAGCTTGTCGCCCGCCAGGGGCAGGCCCAGCGTCTCCAGGTGCACCCTGATCTGGTTGGTGCGCCCGCTCAAGGGCTGGCAGGCCAGCAGGGTGTAGTCCTTGAGCCGCTCCTTCACCAGGAAACGGGTGGCGCTGTCCTTGGTGTCGGGCTTGCCCTGGGGATAGAGCTTCTGCCTCAGGTCCAGCTTGCTGGTCGGATCCTTGCCCATGCCGCCGCGCAGGAGCTCCTCGGTGAAGTCGGCCTCGCCCCGCCCCACCGCCAAATACCATTTCTCCAGGGATCCGTCGTCGAAGGCGGCCATCAGGCGAGCGGTCACGGCCTTGGTCTTGGCCAGGGCCAGCACGCCGCTGGTTTCCCGGTCGAGGCGGTGCCCCAGGTTGAGCGCGGGATTGTGGGTGCGCTGGCGCATGAGATTGATCAGGGTGTTGGTGATGAAAACGCCGTCGCTGTGCACCGGCAGGGGCGCGGGCTTGTTGACGACGAGGAGGTGCTCGTCCTCCCACAGCACCGTGATGTCCGTGGCCACGGCCGGCTCCTTGCGCGGGGCCGTGTAGCTGACGCTGTCCTTGAATTTGACCCGGGCGCGGCCGTCCGCGGGCCGGCCGTTGACCATGAGGCGCTGCTGGGAGAGCTCCTTTTCCCAGGCTTGGCGGTCGCGGTAACGGAAGCGCGCGCACAGGTAGTCCAGGAGGCTGAGGTCCTGGAATTCCCGGCCGACCACGGAGGTCAGCGTGACTTCGTTTTCAGGTATGGGCATGGCCGTCGGGAGCGGAAACCGTGGATGCGGATTTTGGGTCGCTTGCGCGATGCGCTAAGAGTGTCGAGTAAAAATCCGGTGCACGGCAAGGGCATTCCTAGGGATGCGCCTCCGCGGGACCTCGTTTCGCCCTGCGGTTTCGCGGCCGTTTACCCGCATTTCACCCAAGCAGGCCTTCCTCGAACCGGGCCGCTCTGGTATGCTTGGGGGTACCCAAGCCGCTCACGGAGGTGTGTCTATGCAGCTGTTAACGACCCTGGTTCGATGGACCCATTACGTCGCGGGTGTCCTTTGGATCGGACATCTGTGGTTTTTCAATTTCGTGAACGCGAACCTGCAAGGCGACCCCAAGTACCCGGGTGACATGAAGAAAGTGGTCAACCCCCTGCTCATGACTCGGGCCCTGTTCATGTTCCGATGGGGCGCGATGTTCACTTTCTTGAGCGGTGCCTACCTGCTCTATTTCATCTATGCCTCCTCCACGGGCATCGGCTTCGACAACTGCCGCGGCCTTTACATCATGTGCGGCGCCGCCTTCGGCACCATCATGTGGTTCAATGTCTGGGGCATCATCTGGCCCCGCCAGAAGAAGATCATCTCGGCCGCCCAGGGCGGGCCCGCAGTGGAACCCTCCCTGGCCAAACAGGCCGCTCTGGCGAGCAAAATCAACACCTACCTGTCCGTCCCGCTCCTGCTGGGCATGATGGGAGGCCACGATCCCCAGTACGAGCTGTTCAGCGATGGAACGGTCGCAGGCAGCGTGCCGGGCCTCATCGCTGGCGTCGTGTTTGGCCTCGCGGTGGTATGGCTGGCCTACAAGCTGGCGCCGAAAGTGAACACCCAGCTCTACAAAGCGCAGGTTTAAGCTTTTCAATGGATCTTGGAAAAAGGGGTCCGGCCGGGCGGTCGGGCTCCTTTTTCGTTTAAGCAAAACCCATACTCGACGGCTCCCATGCCGGAATTCCCGGTCTCCCCTCAAACAGCGAACGACCTTAAGGCTGAATTCGCGCGCCTGGGGCTGAAAGAAGAGGATTTGGACGAACAATTCGTCCGTTCCGGGGGTGCAGGCGGCCAGAATGTGAACAAAGTAAGCACCTGTGTTGTTCTGGTGCACAGGCCTTCCGGATTGATGGTGCGTTGCCAGCAGGAGCGCAGCCAAGGGCTGAATCGCTTCCTGGCGCGGCGCCTCTTGGCGGCCAAGGTGGCGGAGAAAATCCTCGGGGAGATAAGCAAAAAAAAGTCCGAAGCTGAGAAAATCCGCAGGCAGAAACGGAAGCGCAGCCGGCGGGCCAAGGAAAAGATGTTGGAAAATAAGCATTTTCACGGACAGAAGAAAGCCGGACGCAAACGGGTGGACGCCCGCGGGGATTGACGCTTTGTTCGGAAATAGGCTTGGAATAAAAGCGTATTTCTGTTAGAACTTATTTGTCCGATTTCTCGGATTTCACGGAGGGCCCGTGACCAAGATTGAGATCGTCGAAGCGCTGGCGGAAAAGACCGGCATGCAGAAGAAGGACGCTGAAGGCGTCCTCGAAACGCTGGTCAACACCATCCAGGAGAGCCTGAAGACCGGCCAGAAAGTGAATCTGGCGGGCTTGGGGACCTTTGTCGTGGTGGAGAAAAAAGCCCGCGTGGCGCGCAATCCCAAGACCGGTGAGACGGTGCAGGTGGACGCCAAGAAGGCGCCGAAATTCAAGCCTGGTAAACAACTGAAAGAGCTGCTGGCGGGCTTGCCGCCGACTCTTTGAGTTCCGCCGCCCGACTTAGGATCACCTTTCATCTTTCGAACGCCGCTTCGGAATGGGCGGGCTCGGCGCTGACGGATTTGTTTCCGGACGGCCTGCTGCTCGCGACCCTCCCGGGCGGCGTTACGCGTTTACAGGGCTGGCTCAAGGGAAGCGGAGCCCGCGCTTCGCGGGCCGCCTTGAAGCGCCTGGCGCTTTTGGGCGCCTCCCGGGTGAGCCTGCGCGTGCAGCGGTCCGCGGCCCTGGCCGCGCCGGCGCACGGACGTTTCCCGGCCCTGCGTTTGGGACGTTTTTTGGTGTCGTCCGCGGGCTCCAAGGCGCGGCCGTCAGGGCGGGCTTGGCCGATTATTTTGGTGCAGGGACAGGCCTTCGGCAGCGGCCGCCACGAATCCACCCGTTTGATGCTCCAAGGCATCGAGGCCCTGAAGCCCGAGGGGCTCACGGTGCTCGACGTCGGAGCCGGTTCCGGCATCCTGGGATTCGCCTGCCTGGCCCTCAAGGCCGCGCGCGTCGTCTGCGTGGAGGCGGAATTCGCGGCTTGCGGCGAGCTGCGGCGCAACCGTGTCCTCAACGCCGTAGCCGCCCGGCGCATGCCGGTGATCTGCGGCAGCTTCCCCTTGAAGCGCCTGAAAGGCGGCCGCTATCCCCTGGTGCTGGCCAACCTGGTGACGCCCGTCCTGCTCAAGCTCATGCCGGAGCTGGCGGCGCGCACGGCCTTAGGCGGCGCGCTCCTCTGCGGCGGCATCCACACCGACGCCGAAACCCGCGCGGTCGTGGCCTCGGCCAGGGCCTGCGGCCTGTCCCTGAAACAGCGCAGCCGCCTGCGGCAATGGAACGTCCTTCGTTTTTTCCGCCCTTGATCGGTTTGCGGCCATGACGCTTCGTCCCCTGATCCTAAGCCTCCTCTTTTTTGGCCGGGGCGTCCCCGCCTTCGCCGGTTCCCAGTATGTCCAGGAACCCCAGTTGGACGCCTGCGAGCAGTGGAACGACGCCGTGCACTCACTGGAGCAGGGGCGCCTCGAGGGCCGCGCGGCCCGGGCCCTGTTCAGGAACCTTTGGAAGACCATCACCGTGGACGACCTGCCCAGCCCCAAGGAAAACCATTGGCAGTGGATGTTCCCCCTGCCGGGCTACGACACGGGCTGCTTCGGCGAAAGCTACGACACCGACGATTACCGTTTCCTGGACGGCCCCGCGGCCAAGGGCTATCCCGGCCTGCGCCTCTACATCCGCGACATCGGGCGCCTGGGCCTGGAGGACCGCACCGGCAAGATCCAGCCGGTGGTGAGCGCCTCCGACGGGGTGGTGGTGGCGGCGGAAAAATTCTGGAAGCAGGGCGAGCCCTGCCCCTGGGGCGACTACGTGATGGTGTTGGACCAGCAGGACAAGCTTTTTTTCCTTTATGGCGACCTGGGCCGCATCCGCGTCAGCCCCGGCCAGCTGGTGCTCAAGGGCGAGGTGGTCGGCTGGCTGGGCCGCACCGGCAAGGATATCCAGGAGCGGGGCCTGGGCACCCAGCTGCGTTTCGAGGTCCACACCTTCGACGACGGCCTCTTCTACCCCGTGTACCCCGGCCGCGCCCTGCGCGTCTCGGGCCACACCGAATGGCCCATCCCCGACGGCATCGTTCGGCCCCGTTACAAGCCGCCCAAGGCGCTACAGACCCAAGATTAGACAGGGTTCAACTATAATGTAAACAAATGTAACAGTACACGACGCGCTGAGGAGGGACCACTACAATCTCCTCAAGCCGAGCAGGGAACTACTGTCTGGTGTAATCCACCTGACAGAAAATCCCGTAAAGATCGTTGTTCCACGGACATACAAGTGTCGCGAAAAGGAACAAGAACGGTCTAAAATATGGGGCTTAAGCCCCCAAATACCAGAGAAGGTAAACCCAGTAAATCCTCACTGGGGTCGTTCTCAAGGAGGGTCGTAATGACTATACAGTGGATGCTAAAAACCTTGGTCGGTTTTCGATTCGACGAAGACGCGCATGTGCATGTCGCGTATGCACCGGCCCTGTCTATCTATTCCCAAGGTCGCACCAGGGAAGAGGCAACGATGGCTATTGAAAGTGCCATTTCACTCTACATCTGCGCACATTATGAGCGCGGTACTCTTACAAATGCCCTGACTAATGGGGTAGATTTTGAGTTGGTAAGGGCAACTCAGAATATGCCATACGATCAGGATGAATTTGTTGCCTTGGGGGCCTATTCTCAAACGGATGACCTTGAGGTTCCTATGATCCTGAGAAGGAATCCCGGACATGCCCTTGCCACCGCTGCTTGCTAGGGGGTCAGTATGCTTCCGATCGCGAGCAGTTCGCCTGAGTGCATAAAATGGATTTTAGAAACAAAGGGATGGAAGGTGCGGAGCGAGGATGATTTTAACTGGCTAATGGAGCGTGGTCCGGCAGAAAATTTTATCACAATCCCGAAATTGGGAGACTGGTTGGCTTTAGAAATTGCCTTAAGTATTGCCAGGGAAGCTGGAATACCTGGCACCGGCGAGTACTTGGCGCTTCGAGCCGAATGGGAAAGGCAGTTCGAACCAAGTCATCCTGCTCATCCTGATCATAAAGCTTAATCTTTATACTCTTTATACTCGGACTTGAATTTGGTCCGAGTATTTTTTTGTTTAAATCTTAGTGTGATATTAGCTCCATTAAATTAGCTATTTTCAGGCATTATGAGACTTGCCCTCTCTGAGACCATTCTGCAAAATAAGCGCCCTTTTTGGCCCCACCCGGAGCGAGCATGAAGACCTACGAAAAAGTCCCCCAGGCGCTGATCGACACCGTACGCGTCCTGAGCATCGACGCCGTGCAGAAGGCCAACAGCGGCCACCCGGGCACGCCCATGGGCGCCGCCGAGATGAGCCTGGTGCTGTGGAGCCATTTCCTGCGCTTCCATCCGGAGCATCCCGCCTGGAGGGACCGGGACCGCTTCATCCTGAGCGTCGGCCACGCCAGCATGCTGCTGTACAGCCTTCTGCACCTCTTCGGCTACGACTGCAGCCTGGACGACATCCGCTCCTTCCGCCAGCTCGGCTCGCGCACCGCCGGGCACCCGGAATACGGCCACTTGCCCGGCGTGGAGATGACCACGGGCCCCCTGGGCCAGGGCGTGAGCTCCGCCGTGGGCTTCGCCATGGGCCAGCTGCTCCTGGCCGGCAAATACAACACCCCCAGCCACAAGATCGTCACGGGCCGCGTCTGGTGCCTGGCCGGGGACGGCTGCCTGATGGAAGGCGTCAGCTCCGAGGCCGCCAGCCTGGCCGGCCACCTGGGGCTCGGCAACCTGACCGTCATCTACGACAAGAACGACGTCAGCATCGACGGCAGCACCGAGATCACCTTCACCGAGGACGTGGCCGCGCGTTACGAGGCCTACGGCTGGCACGTGATCAAGGCGGGCGCCTACGACCAGGCATCCTTCGCCGCGGCCCTCGAGGCCAGCCTCCACCAGGCCCGCCGGCCCACCCTCATCATCGCCCAGAGCGTGATCGGGCGCGGCGCGGCGACCCTCGAGGGCAGCTCCGCCACCCATGGCGCGGCCCTGGGCGCCGCGGAAGTGGACGCCACCAAGAAAAAGCTGGGCTGGACCCTGCCGCCCTTCGAAGTCCCCGGCGAGGCCCGCGACTGGTGTTCCGTGCGGGTCGCCGACAAGATGAAGGCCTACGACAAGTGGGAAAAGGACCTGGCCGCCTGGCGCAAGGCCGAGCCGGCCCTGGCCAAGGACTGGGACCGCCAGTGGGCCCAGGAGACGGACGAGGCCTTCCTGCTGAAGGCCGTGGAGGGCATGGAGACGGAGAAGGCCGCGGGGCGCAAGCACGGCGGCAAGATCCTCAACATCCTCGCCAAGGAGTTCCCCTACCTCATCGGCGGGTCCGCGGACCTGATCGAAAGCAACGGGGTCATGCTCAAGGACAGCACCGTCGTACGTTGGAGCCCGCGCGGCGTGTTCGAGGGGCGCAACATCTACTTCGGCGTGCGCGAGCACGCCATGGCCGCGGTGGTCAACGGCCTCAGCCTGCACGGCGCCTGGCGCGCCTACTGCTCGACCTTCCTGCAGTTCGCCGACTACATGCGCCCCTCCATCCGCCTGGCCGCGCTGATGAAGGCCCGCAGCATTTTCGTGTTCACCCACGACAGCGTGTTCCTGGGCGAGGACGGCCCGACCCACCAGCCGGTGGAGCACCTGGCCTGCCTGCGCATGATCCCCGGCCTGACCGTGTGGCGGCCGGGCGACGGTCTGGAGACGGGCATGGCCTGGGCCTGGACCATGGGCGCGGCGCGCGGGCCGGTGGCCCTGTGCCTGAGCCGCCAGGTCCTGCCCCTCATACGCTACCCCGAAGGCTTCGACAAAAAGTCCGTCTGGAAAGGCGGCTATGTCCTGGCGGAGGACGCGGCGGCGGACCTCACGCTCATCGCCACCGGCAGCGAACTGGGCACGGCCCAGGAAGCCATCGCGCTCATGGCCAAGGCGGGGGTCCGCGCGCGCCTGGTGAGCATGCCCAGCGTGTGCGTGTTCAAGGGCCAGGACGCCGCCTACCGCGAGCAGGTGCTGGGGCGCCTTCCGCGCGTCACCTTCGAGGCGGGCGCCACCGCCTACTGGCCCGCGGTCGTGGGCTCTGATTCCCTGAACATCGGCGTCGACGGCTTCGGCATGTCCGGGCCGCCCGACGACCTGGCCAAACACTTCGGCCTGACCGCGCCCCAGGTGGCGGAACGGATTCTGGCGTGGACCGGCGAACGGGCCAAGGCCAGGGCCTGAAGCGCGGGCCGCTCCTGTCGGGCGCGCTTTCCGCCGCCTGGTTGGCGCTGGCGGCGGGCGCGTCCGCCGCGGCCCTTGCCCCGAATCCCTTGCCGGTGCCGGGACGGAGCGCCGCCGGGGCGGGCGCCGTCAGTTCCACCGCCTCCGTCCGGCCTGCGGCCCCACTGCCCTTGTCCCCGTCGGCCGCGGCCCCTGAGCCCCACCCCCCTTTTTTTTCCAGCACCCTTCAGCTCCTCGGTTCCTACGGGACCAGCCCCCTGCGCCTGAGGGCCAGCGACGCGCTGTGGCTGGCCCCGGCCGTGACCCTTTCCTGGGTCACCCTCCACAACGACCTCCCGATCTACCGGGCCCTGGCCACGGGCGACGCGCGCAAGCTGTGGCTGGACCATTCCATGCCCACGGTCTCGGCCCTGGGCGACGGGCTCTCAGAGGCCGGCATGGTCGCCCTGGCCTCCGAATTCGGTCCGCCCCGCCTGGCCCGCACCTCGGCCGTGGCCATGCAGGCCCTGGCCATCTCCGCGGTCTACGGCGAGGGCCTCAAGTTCGCGGCCTGGTCCAACCGCCCCTACGACAACCCCAACGCGCACGATTTCTGGGATTTCGGCCAGCCCACCCAGGGCATGCCCTCGGGCCACAGTTTCTCGGCCTTCGCCGTGGCCGAGGTCTACGGCGCGGAATACGGGCGCGAATGGACCTATCCCGTGGCGGCCCTGATCGGCTATTCCCGCGTGTACAACCAGGACCATTGGCCCAGCGATGTGGTCGTGGGCGCGCTGCTGGGGGTCATCGCGGGCGTGCAGGCCCGCCACCAGGCCGCGCTCTGCGGGTCCCCGGACCTGCGTTTCAGCCTGGACGCCGGCGACGGCGCGCCGAAGGTGGTGGTCCATGCGCGCTTCTGATCTTTTCCGGGGTCTGTGCCTGGCCTTCCTCGCGCTGGCGGCCTCCCCCCTGAGGGCGGGCCAGGATCCCTTCGACGCCTGGTCCGTTTCCGGCTACGCCCAGCTTTTGGAGATCAACCGGCCCGCGGGCGGCCTGCCCCCCACCGGGCCCCTGGACGATTTCGGCGACGCGGCCAACGGCTACACCCGCGACGGCCTTTATTTCCGGATGCTCAACATCAGCCTGTCCGGCCCCCTGGGCTGGCCGGGAACAAGGGCGGTCCTGGGAACGCAGGTCAACCAAGGCACGGCCTCCTTGACCGATGTCTACGCCCAGAAGAGCGGCGCCTTCGGCAGCTTCCGTTTGGGGCAGGTCTATCTGCCCTTCGGTGCGGAGCAGCAGCTTTCCTCCAAGGATCTTCCCGGCATCCAGCGCGGCCTGATCTACGGCTTCGAGGACTACGGCGCCACCCAGGACTGGGGCCTGCAGCTGATGAACCAGCGCGGCTGGGGCCTGCGCTGGGACTGCGCCAGGCCCCTGGCCGGGCCCCTGCAGGCGATCCTCCAGGCGGGGGCCCAGGATTTCGGCGGCGGCGTCCTTTATCAAAACGCCTTGGGCGGCGTCGGGCGCGCGGCCTTGGACTGGGAACAGGGCGGCTTCGGCGCGCAGTTGGGCTACTCCGCGCTGCTCGCCCGCGGCCAGCTTTTGACGCCGCCCTCCGAATTCACGCCTTTGGGCGCGCCCCAAGGGGCGCCTTCCGAGGGCGCGACCGACCTGTCCGGCCACGCGGTGGTGGAGACCTGGGGCCCGGACGCGCAGGCCGACGCCGGCCCTTTGCACGGCCGCGCCGAGATGGCGCTGCAATCCCTGCACGGATTCCTGCGCGGCGGCGGACAGGCCACGGCGGGGCTGGACCTTGACGCCGTGTTGGCCGGCCTGGGGGCCCCTCCCGCCTGGCAAGGGGCTTATCTTTACGTGGAGTGGGAACAGGCCTTCAGCGATTTCGGCGACGGCGTCCATCAGACCGGCGCCCTCTACCGCGCCCAGGTCTACGGCCTGCGCCTGCCCCTGGGCTGGGACGCGCTCAGCCTGAAGCTCGAGTCGCTCCAGGTCTCCAAGGCCGCCTCCGGCGCCCTGATGCCGGACGGGCGCATTTACCAGGCCCAGCTGCAGTTGGAACTTTAGCCCCCCCTTTTTCACGCACCGACGAGGCCGGCTTGCCCGCGGATCCGCTCAAAGTCCTGAAAAAGACCTTCGGCTATCCGGCCTTCAGGGGCCGCCAGGCCGAGGTGATCGCGCACGTCCTCAAGGGCGGCTCCTGCCTGGTGCTCATGCCCACGGGCGGGGGCAAATCCCTGTGCTACCAGGTGCCGGCCCTCTGCCTGGACGGCCTGGCCCTGGTCATCTCCCCGCTCATCGCCCTCATGCAGGACCAGGTGGACGCGCTCAAGCTCCTGGGCGTCGAAGCGGCCTTTTATAATTCCTCGATGACCCAGGCGCAGAAGCAGGCGGTGCGCGCGCTTGCCCGCGGCGGGAGCCTCAAGCTGCTCTACGTCGCGCCCGAAACCCTGAACACGGATTTTTTCCAGGGCTTCCTCGACGGGCTCGACATCAGCCTCCTGGCCGTGGACGAGGCCCACTGCGTCAGCCAGTGGGGCCACGACTTCAGGCCCGACTACCTTGAAGCCGCCAAGCTGCGCGAGCGCCTGCCCAAGGTGCCCCTGGTGGCCCTGACGGCCACGGCCGACCCCGAGACCAGCAGGGAAGTGCTGGCCCGCCTGGGGCTCGCCGGGGACCCGGTCTTCGCCAGCAGCTTCGACCGCCCCAACCTGCGCTACGAAATCACGCTCAAGGATTCCGGGCGCGAGCAGCTCCTGGACTTCATCCGGACGCGCCACGCCGGGGAGGCCGGCATCGTCTACTGCCTCAGCCGAAAGAAGGTCGACGAGACCTCCGCCTGGCTCAGCGCGCACGGCGTGCCCAGCCTGCCCTACCACGCGGGCCTGGACGCCGCCGTCCGCCGCAGGCACCAGACCCGTTTTTCGCGCGAGGAGGGGCTGGTGGTCTGCGCCACCATCGCCTTCGGCATGGGCATCGACAAGCCCGACGTCCGCTTCGTGGCCCACCTCGACCTACCTAAGAGCGTCGAAGGCTACTACCAGGAGACGGGAAGGGCCGGCCGCGACGGCGAGCCCTCCAGCGCCTGGATGGCCTACGGCCTCGGCGACGTGGTGCAGCTGAGGCAGTTCATCGCCCAGGGCGAGGGCAACCAGGAGTTCAAGCGTCTCCAGCAGCTGAAGCTCACCCAGATGCTGGGCCTGTGCGAGGGCACGGACTGCCGCCGCAAGATGCTGCTGGCCTACTTCGGGGAGGGCCATCCCGGCGCCTGCGGCAACTGCGACAACTGCCTGGGCCAGGCGGCCACCTTCGACGGCACCGAGGCGGCGCAGAAGGCCCTCAGCGCCGTGGCCCGCACCGGCTCGCGCTTCGGCGCGGCCCACCTGATCGACGTCCTGCTGGGCAAGTCCACGGAGAAGACCGCCCGCAGCGGGCACGAGCGCCTGAGCGTGTGGGGCGTGGGCAAGGAGTTCAGCTCCCGCCAGTGGTCCAGCGTCTACCGCCAGCTCGTGGCCGGCGGCTGGGTGGAGGTGGACGCCGAGGCTTTCGGCGCCCTAAAATTGAACGACAAATCCTGGGACATCCTGAAACGCGGGGAAGCCCTGCGCCTGCGCGTGGACGTTCCCCCGAAAGGGAAGGCCAAGTCCAGGGGCAAAGCCGCCTCCGGCGCGAAAAACCCGCCGCGCTCGCTCGCAGGGACGGACGCCGACGCCTTCGAGACGCTGCGCGCCCTGCGCCGCCGCCTGGCCGACGAACAAGGCCTGCCTCCCTACGTCGTGTTCCACGACAGCAGCCTGCGCGAGATGGCATCCCTCAAACCCCGCAGCCTGATGGAGCTGGCCCGCATCAACGGGGTCGGGGAGGCCAAGCTGGCGAAGTATGGGGCCCAGTTCCTGGAGGCCATTGCCGAGGTTTTGAAGGCCTGAAAGCCGGGATTTGTGCGCGCGGAAGGCCATAAAGCAGCGTCCTGAAGGCCGATTTTGGGGCTTGGAATTATTTTTTCAGGTAAATGTTGACGACCATTCATGTGTATGGTATAAACCATACACATGAATGGTCTCCGAAAGGGACCGAGGTTCGGCCCACGCTGAGCGACGATGCGATCCAGGGTGCCACTTCAGATGCCGAGCGTAAAAAAAGGGAGGCAGCATGTCCGCGAACAACGAAAAGCAGCGCGCTCTTGAAATGGCCCTGGCCGAGATCGAAAAGCAGTTCGGCAAGGGCTCCATCATGAAACTGTCCGACGCCCCGGCCATCGACATCGAGGCCATCCCCACGGGGGCCTTGAACCTGGACATCGCCCTGGGCGTGGGCGGCATGCCCCGCGGCCGCATCATCGAGATCTTCGGACCCGAATCCAGCGGCAAGACCACCCTGACCCTCAGCATCGTGGCCCAGGCCCAGAAGCTGGGCGGCATCGCGGCTTTTGTCGACGCCGAGCACGCCATGGACCCGGATTACGCCAAGCGCCTCGGCGTCAACATCGACGAACTGCTCGTCAGCCAGCCCGAAAGCGGGGAGCAGGCCCTGCAGATCGTCGAGACCCTGGTGCGTTCCTCGGCCATCGACATCATCGTGGTGGATTCGGTGGCGGCCCTGGTGCCCAAGGCCGAAATCGACGGCGAAATGGGCGACAGCCTCCCGGGCCTGCAGGCCCGTTTGATGAGCCAGGCCCTGCGCAAGCTCACGGCCATCGTCGCCAAGAGCAAGACCTGCGTCATCTTCATCAACCAGCTGCGCGAAAAGATCGGCGTCATGTTCGGCAGCCCCGAGACCACTCCCGGCGGCAAGGCCCTCAAGTTCTACAGCTCCGTGCGCCTCGACATCCGGCGCATCGAGACCATCAAGAACGGCCAGGACGCGGTGGGCAACCGGGTGCGGGTGAAGACCGTGAAGAACAAGTGCGCGCCGCCCTTCCGCGAGGCCATCTTCGACATCATTTTCGGCGAAGGCATCAGCCGGGAAGGCACCGTGCTGGACATGGCCGTGGACCTGAACATCGTGGAGAAGGCCGGGTCGTGGTTCGCCTACGAGGGCAACCGCGTCGGCCAGGGCCGCGATGCGGTGCGGGCTTTCCTCAGGGACAACCAGTCCCTGTGCGACGCCATCGAGAAGAAGGTGCGCGAGGAAATCATCCGCCTCAACAAGATCAAGCTCGACGAGGCGGTCGTTAAGAGCCAGGCCAACGCCAGCCGCTATTCCGAGTTCCCGACGCCGTCCCAGTTGGCCGGGGGCAAGGTGCAGGTCGGTGAAGGCGGCGCGGCGGTCAAGGCCGAGGCCTCCAAGGCGGCCGCCGCGGCTCCTGTCGCGGCCAAGCCCGCAACGCCCGCGCCGGCTTCCAAGCCCGAGTTCAAGCCCGCGGCCGGCACCGACAAGAAATAAGGCCTCCACCAAGGGCCGGTGTTCGGCCCTTGGTTTTAGACCAGCCTTCCCCGGTTTTTTGGACGCGCTGAGCGCCCAGGCCGCCGGGGGAGGCTTTTTTTATTATTTGCGCTGGGTTTTTCTTAATTTTAAAATGTATCGATTTGTTACCTCGTCCTGTAAGGTGCCGCCGTATAATCTCCGGTAATCTCAGCCTGGAGGCTTCTTCAGCCTTCGGATATTGGAGTTTCGTGATGAAACCAAAAATCGATGCTCCGAAGCCCACGCGCCGCATTCCCCGCTGGCTCCTGGTGCTGGGCTCCCTGGCCCTGCTCCTGGGCCTGACGACCATGGTCGCGCCCTTCTTCATCCCCTGGGGCAAGCTCAAGGATGAAGCGGTCGCCGCGGGCAGCAAGGCCCTGGGGCGCCAGTTGGGCATCGACCAGATCGAGGTGAGCCTGTTCTCCGGTGTGCACATCAAGAATCTGCGCCTGGCCAACGCGAACGGGGGATTCAGCGACCAGGCCCTCTTCACCAATGACGACGCCAAGGTGGACGTCAGCCTCCTGTCCCTGTTCACGGGCAAGCTGGTCATCAACAGCGTCACCTTCATCAAGCCCCAGGTCCTGATCGAGACCAACGCCAAGGGCATCTCCAATCTGCAGGGCTTGGGCAGCCCCCCCGCGCCGGCTTCGCCCGGGAAGAGCGCGCCCTCCGCGGGCGTGGCCACGGCCACCGTGGGCGGGCAGACCTTCCCGGCCGTGCTGCTGGCCCTCGTGATCCAGGACGGCGACGTCGTCGTGCGCGACCGCCAGAAAGGGACGGAAACCGCGATCCACGGGCTCAACGTCAAACTGCAGGGGCTCAGCCTGGCCGCCGCGGGCGCCTCCAGGCTGGAAAGCGACATGGTCGCGGAAGTGCAGGGCAAGAAGATCCCTCTGTCCCTGATCTGCGACTTCAAGCTGGATATGGCCCATGAGCGGGTGGACATCCGCTCCATGGAGCTGAAGGCGCCGGCCCTGGACGCGACCGCGACGGGAACCGTGAAGGGCTTTGACGCGCCGGCGCTGGACCTGAAGATCGAAGGCGGGCTCGATCTCAGCCAACTGGACGGATTGCTGCCGCCCTCGGTCCTGGCGGGGCTGCCCGCGGGCCTCAGGATCGGCGGCGCGCTCAAGCTGCACATGGGCGTCCAGGGCCCGGCCGCCAGCCCCAAGGACCTGGCCCTGAAAGGCAGCCTGGATTTCGACAAGGTCACCGCGGCAGCGGGATCCAATGCCCCTCCGGGCAGCCTGGGCGGGACCCTGAGATTCGAGCTGAGCAAGCAGCTCCTCTCCACCGCCACCGATCTTGAACTCTGCGGCGGCCGCCTAAAGGGGCCGAGCTCCGTGGACCTGGGCCAGTCCCTGCCCGTGTACAGCAGCGCGCTGGAACTTTCCGGCGTGGACATGCGCGCCCTGGTGGACCAGGTGGCGGCCGCTGATCCGGATTTGGCCCTGGCCCAGGCCAAAGGCAAAGTGGACGGGACCCTGGACGTCAAGGCGTCCGTGCAGGGCCGCGGCTTCGCGGAGCCGGCGCTGATGGACAACGCGCGCGCCGGCGTGGAGTTCAGTTTCGCGGACGGCGTGATCCACAGGACGAACATGATGGAGCGCCTCGCCACGGCCGTGCCCTATCCCAAGATCCAGGACTTCCTGCGTTCGGACGTCAAATTCGGCCGGGCCGAGGGGAGCGCGCAGTATTCGTCGCGGCGCCTGACCTTGAAGAGCTTCTCCCTGGGCAGCGGAAACGATTGGCGCCAGGGAACCGTGTTCGTGCAGGCCACGGGTTTCATGGTCCCGGGCGGGCGCCTCAATTTCAGGATCGTGCCCCACTTCAACCCGTCCATGGACCTCATAGGCGGGGACATCGGCAAAGCCCTCGCGGACTCCAAGGGCTGGACGACCTTCGACTACATCGACTACGGAGGCCCCTCGTCCGCGGCCGCCAAGGCCGATTTTTCCCCGGCCCTGAACAAGGCCACGCGACGCGTCCTGATGCAGCATCTCGGGCAGATCCCGCAGGGCGCGCAGAAGGCCATTGAAAGCGGCGCCGGGACCCTGTTCAAACAGATCCCCGGACTGAACAAGTTGTTCGGCCAATGAACCGCATCCAGGTCTACACCGGCGAGGGGAAGGGGAAGACCACGGCCGCCCTGGGCCTGCTCCTGCGTTTTTTGGGCTCCGGGGGCAAGGCCGTGCTGATCCAGTTCGACAAGGGCGCGGGAAGCGACGACTTCTACGGCGAACGCCGGCTCTTTCCGCTCCTGACGGGCCTGACCCACCACGCCACGGGCTTGGTCCGTTTTGTTCCGGCCAGGGGAACGTTCCGATTCCAGAATATCCCCGGGGATTTTGCCGAAGCCCAGCGTGGCATGGACCTTGCCCATGAGGCCTTGGCCAGCGGGGCCGGCATGGTGGTTTTGGATGAGATCCTGTCCCTGCTGCTCACCGGCCTGATTGGGGAAGACGCCATTGACGCGCTACTGGACCACTATGAGAAACTCGGGCGGCCTTGCGAATTGATCCTGACCGGGCACAAAATTTTTCCGGCGCTTGAACTGCGTGCCGATCTGATTACCCGCATGGAGAAACTCAAACATTATTTCGATCAGGGTGAGCCGGCAAGAAAAGGCATTGAATTTTAAAGATTTTTTGACTTATCCCCTTTTTGGGGCCAAAAACAGCTTTGTTACGTATCAGATCGTGAAAAATGTTGACAATTGGTCGATCCAATCTTAGGCTTTCTGGCATCCCATCATTATCTTGGTAATAAGCAAGTTCCATACTGTGGCAATGGGATCTGACAGGAGATAGTATGCGGCGGAAAAAAGTTTACGAATCCACCGTTCAATCCGTGGAAAGAACCCTCGATATCATTGAAGCTTTGGCCGTGAACCGTATCGGCATCGGAGTCACGGAACTCAGCAAAGGCCTAAATCTCCATAAAAGCACGGTCCATCGTCTCTTGACCACGCTGATGGTCCGGAAATACGTGGAACAGGATTCCGAAAGCGGCAAGTATCGCCTGTCGGTCAAGCTTTTCGAGCTCGGCAACGCGGTATTGAGCAAGCTGAACATGCGCGCCCATGCCCTGCCCTTCCTGCGCGAGCTGCGCGACCGCACCCGGGAAACGGTCCAATTGAGCATCGTGGACCAAAACGAGGTGCTTTACATCGACGTGCTCGAATCGCCCGAAAAGATCGGGGTCAAGGCCTCCATCGGCGAGCGCGTGCCCCTGTATTGCACGGCTTCGGGAAAGATTTGGCTGGCGGGCCTGCCGGACGACCGTTTTGCGGAGGTCTCGCGCAGCCTGGAGCTGAAGGCCCACACCGCCTCCACGATCACGTCCCTGGACAAGCTCAAGGACGACGTTTTCAAGGCCCGTGAAACCAGCGTGGCCCGTGATCTGGGCGAGTATGACGAGGACCTGTACGGCCTGGGCGCGGCCATCAAGAATTATCGTGGCCGCGTCATCGCCTGCATTTCATTGGCCGTCCCTTCCTCGCGCTATCAGGAAGCTGCGTTTGACGACCTGTCCAAGATGCTGAAGGACGCCGCGGACAAGATTTGCTACAGCGTAGGCTTCACGGACAAGTGATCCCTGTCGCGTCTAGCGAAACGCTGTGCGCAAATTTTTATTTCTTTTCCGGAACAGGAGTAGAATGAGCCGCGTCAGGTATCCAGGAGCGTTCATGCGCACATTCATCTTTGTTCTAGCCGCACTCGGTTTGGCGGGCTCGGTGCACGCCGCGGACCAAGGTTCGACAGCGGCCAGCTTTCTCCAATTGGACACCAGCCCCAGGGTCATCGGCATGGCCGGTTCCTTCACCGGCATCGCCGACGACGTTTCGGACATTGAATACAATCCCGCGGGTTCGGCCTACCTGACGCAAAAAGAAGTCACGATCATGGACGCGATGTGGTTCCAGGACATCAATTACAACTACGGCGCCATCGCCTGGCCGACCAGCTTCGGCACCATCAGCGCGGACTTCTTCTACCTGAACGCCGGGACCTTCCAGGGCGAGACGGCGGCCGGCGTCTCCGACGGCACATTCACCGCCGCGGACATGTACGGGACCCTGGCCTACTCGCGCAAGATCCTGAGCATCCCCAACTGGGGCGATTTCTCCCTGGGCCTGAGCCTCAAGTACCTCGACGAGAGCATCGCCGAGTACTCCTCGAGCTCCGAGGCCTTCGGGCTGTCGGGCTTCTACCACACGCCGGTCCCCGGGCTCAACGTGGGTTTGAGCCTCAGCAACATCGGGCCGGGTGAGAACGGCTACTCCCTGCCGTTCAGCGCCCGCGTCGGCGTCGGCTACCAGCCCACGGACAACATCAGCGTGGACATGGACTACCTCCAATACACCGATTCGCCGGGCTACTGGAGCGTGGGCGGCGAGTACGGCTACCGCATCCTGGTCTTCCGCATGGGCTACAAGTACCAGGGGGCCGTGGACTACAACGAAACCGAGCAGGGCTTCGGCCCCTCCGCGGCCTCGGGCCTGAACCTGGGCATCGGCATCAAGCTCTTCAAAAACTATAGCGCGGACTACTCCTACTCGCCCTATGGTTTCCTGGGCACCAGCCAGGACATCTCCGTCAGCATGAAATTCGACTGAAGTCCCGCCCCACCGATCGGCCTTTGGGGTTCCCTGCAGTGGCCGGGGGCCGCGAAGGCCGTTTTTTTTGGCCCGTCTTTTTCATCGCGTTGGGTGGAACAGGCAGGATCCGTTTGAATTCATAAGGTGATTCAGGTGCACATGCGCCCTTGGATGCTCCTACTCCTGTTAGCGGTGGTTCGCCCGGCCCCGGCCATGGACCGGGGCGCGGCGGACGCCCTTTTTGACCGCCAGGCTTACGCCGTGGCCGCGGAGGCCTATCGCAGCCTCCTGCGCGAAGCCCCCGCGCCCGAAGACGACGCCGCGGAGCGCCTGGGCCTGGCCGACAGCCTCTTCAGGCTGGGCCAGATCGAACGTTCCCGCCAAGCCTACGAAGACTATCTGGACCGCCACAGCGTCGGCCCCGGGCAGGGGCACGCCCTGATGGGCCTGGCGCGCGCCTGCGCGCGCCTGCAGGACTACTCCGGCGCCACCAAGGCCGCGGTCGCGGCGGGGGCGGTCCTCCCCGACGCCGGAGCCTGGAAGGCCGTTCTGCTCGACGCGGAAGCGCTTTACGACTCGGGCCGTTTCGCGGACGCCGAGGCCGCCTACATCCGCCTGGGGCAGCGCTGGCCCGGCAAGCCCGAACCGGCCTATGTCCCCTATGCCCGCGCCTGGTGCGAATACCGTTTGGGCTCGCCGCTGAAGCGCCCCGCCGAGGGACAGGGGGCGCTGCCCGGCGCGCTGAGCCCAAGCGCCGGGGCCTCCGTGGAAGCCGGACCCGGGGCCGGGCCGATGCCGTTGGACAAGGAACTCGCGGCCTTGGGCACGGCCGCCAAGCTCTTCGGCCAGGCCGTGGCCCTCGATCCGAAGGGCCCTTACGCGCCCGGCGCCCGCTACCAGCAGGGGGAATGCTTCTACGCCCTGGGCCGCTGGTCCGACGCGGCCAAGGCCTGGCGCGATTTCCAGGACAGCTATCCCGACGATTCGCTGGCGCCCGCCGCCCGCTACTCCCTGGCCTGGTGCCGTTTTGAACAGGGGCAGTTCAACGACGCCGCCACCGTGTTCCACGAATTCAGCGTCATCTACGCCGACCATCCCCTGGCGCCCTGGGCCCTGTACCTGACCGGCGTGAGCCTGGCGCGGGTGCACAACCTGGACCTGGCGGAATCCGCCTACCGGCTGTGCCTGCGGCGCTACCCCGGCAGCGCCGTCGGGGACCGCTGCCAATACGGCCTGGCCTGGCTGGCGACCATGCGCAAGGACTACGTGGCGGCCGCCGACGATTGGACCTCCTTCCTGGAGCAATGGCCGGACTCGTCCCTGGCGCCCTCGGCCTCCTTCCTCCTGGCGGATTCCCAGTACCAGCAGGGCCGCTTCGCCGCCGCGCACTCCCAGTACCTGGACCTCCTGAAGCGCTATCCCCGCCACCGCCTGTCCGAGGACGCGCTGTATTACGCGGCCAACGCGTCGCTGGCCCTGGGCGAATGGAGCCAGGCCGAGAACGAGTTCCAGTCCTACCTCACGGCGCGGCCGGATTCGCCCTTCGCGCTCGACGCGCGCCTGCGCCTGGCGGACTGCCAGTATGCCTCGGGCCACATGCAGGAGGCCCAAGCCGGGTACCAGGCCCTGCGCGCCGACTCGCCCGGGACCTCGGCCTCCGCGCGGGCGGAATCCGGGCTGGCCTGGGTGGCTTTCAGCGGCGGGGACTGGGAGAAGGCCGCCGCGGATTTCAAGGCGGCGGCGGCGGAGCTGCCCGGCGACGAGGCCGGCACGGCCTGGTTGCGCGCGGGCGACGCGCTCTTCAACGCGGCGGACCACGCGGCCGCGGCGACGGCCTACCGCCAGGCGGCGGACCGGCGCTTTTCGCGGGGCCTGCGGGCCCAGGCCCACTTCGGCGCGGGATGGGCCCAGTACCGCCTGAAGGCTTTCGCCCAGGCCTACGGCGAGTGGGGCCAGGCCCGCGACCTGGCCGTGGACGACACCCTGCAGTCCGAAGCCGCCTACTGGATGGGCTGGGCCCTGTTCCGCATGGGGCGCTTCGCCGACGCGGCGACCGATTTCGCCGGCGTGGCCGCGAAGCACCCCAACAGCTACCTGGTGCCCAACGCCCTGGTCCAGCAGGCGAACTCGCTGCACAACGCCGGCCAGGACCAGCAGGCCCTGGCGCTGTACCAGAAGGTGGCGGACCGCTGGCCCAAGCTTTCCGTGGCGGGGGACGCCCTGCACGGGCTGCAGATCTCCTACAGCGCCCTGGGCCAGGACGACCTGGCGGTGGCCGCGGCCCGCGCCTTCCTCAAATCCCACGCTGACAGCGACGTGGCCCCGGACGTGCAATACCAGGTGGCCGAGCACTACCTGAACCTCAAGGACTGGCCGCAGGCGGAAAAGGAGCTCGACCTGCTCAAGAGCCAGTATCCAAACAGCAAGGAAGACCTTACCGCCACCTATTGGCGCGGCGAGGCCCGCTACCAGGACCTGAAATTCAACGACGCCATCCAGGACTGGAAGGACCTGGTCGCGCGCGCGCCCCAAAACCCCCTGGCCCCGCGGGCCCTGTTCCGCGTCGGCCTGGCCTGGTACCGCCAGCAGGAGTACGCGCAGTCCGAGAACGCCTTCCGCCAGGTCCTGGACGACTACGGCAACACCCTCGACGTGGCCGCGGACGCGCGCTTCAACCTCGGCCTGACCTACAAGCGCATGGGCCGCGACGCCGACGCCGTGACGGCCTACCAGGCGGTGGTCCACGACTACCCAGACAGCCCGCTCGCGGACATGGCCCGCATCCGCATCGGCTACATCTATGAGGACGCGGGCGACTTTCCCCACGCCCTGGCCGCCTACCGCGACCTGGCCTCCAGGAACCGCGGCAAGCTGGGCGCCGAGGCCCAGTACCTGGTCGGCGACTGCCTGATAGACCTCAAGCAAAGCGGCGAAGCCCTCATGGCCTATGACGCGGTCACGGCGAATTTCCCGGACCAGGGGGCCTGGGCGGTCACCGCCCTGGCCAAGGGCGCCGAGATACTGGAGGCCCAGGGCCGCTACAAGGAGGCCATGGCGCGCTACGAGAAAATCGTCCAGTCCGCGCCGGACCCCTCCTGGGCGGCTTCGGCGCGCCAGCGCATCGCCCTGATGCGCCAGCGCCTGGGCCTGCCGCCGGAGAGCGCCTCCTCAAAGGCCAAGGCCAAGCGCAAGGGAGCCTCCAAATCCGAGCACCAGCATCGGGCCAAGGCCAAAGCGGCCGCGGCCGTCCCGGCCACCGCCCAGCCCCTGTCGTCTTCAGCCGGAGACGTCCCATGAAGCTGACGCCCTGCGCCTTATTGCTCCTGGCGGGCCTGGCGCTGCCGCCGCTCCTGTCCGCGGATGCGGCCCCCTCGGCATCGGGGGCCTCCACGCCCGAGGCGCTGGTGGGCGAGGACCGCGGCGTTCCCACGGCCCTTCCCACGCCCGAAGCCGACGCGGGCGGGCCGCTGATGCTGAGCCGCAGCGCCCAGGCGGCGCCCTCCTTCGCCCTGCCGGCCTTCGTGATCACGGGCGGCGGAGAGCGCCAGGATCTGGAGCAGCGCGGCGACCTGGGAACCAGCCTGGACACCTCCGGCGGCATCAAGACCTCGCCCGGCGAGACCGGGGCGGGCCAGGACCAGCGCGCGACCGAGGCCGTGCGCGCCGCGCCCCAGGACGAAACCTTCACCCCGACCCAGCACTACGGCGAGCTCACCGCCTCCTACGGCCTGGGCAACACCTTGAAGGTGGACGGCATGCTGGCCGGGGAACAGGGGCCTTGGTATGGCTGGCTGGACGGCGGAACCCACTTCAGCGACGGCGGCCCCCTGCCCTCCTCCGCGCTGGAGCCGGCCCAGCGCTATGACGGCTCCCTGGACGGCAAGGGCGGCTGGCGCATGGATCCCGGCGACCTCTTCGAGGCGGCGGCGGACGGCGCCTGGCGCTCCCTGCGCCTGACCTCTTTTGGCGGCGATTCCTGGGAACAACGGTCCCAGGGTGGCGCGTCCTTGGATTGGGAAGGGGACTGGCTCGGGCTCACCCCGCGCATCCAGGTGCAGGGGCGCGAGGCCCAGATCGGCCTGCCGGGCTATTCCTACAGCGAGGAAAGCGGCGGCCTGGAGGCCACCGCCGAGAAGAGCCTCGGCGGCGCGCTGGCGAGCGCCCTGCTGGACGGGGGGCTGGACCTCGGCCTCCTGGACCAGCGCGGAAGCTTCCCCGGACGCAGCCTGGAGAACGGCGCTGTCTGGGCGGAAGTCCATCTCGAACCCTGGAGCGGCGGACGCCTCGGACTGGGCTTCAGGCTGGACTGGGACCTGGGCCCGGATCCGGCCGTCCTGCCGGGGCCGATGGTGGAATTCGAACAGCGGCTGGCGCGCGACCTGGGCCTGCGCCTGGAATTCGGCACCCGCATCGACGTGAGCAGCCTCGCGGTCGACGGCTTCCAGACGGATCCGCTGCTGCCCAACGCCAGGCTCCTCCCGAGCCGCCGCGTGGCCGACTTCAAGGCGGCCCTGCCCTGGGCGCCGGCCGGCGGCCTGTCCCTTGAAGCAGGGGCCTTTGTCCGTCAAGATGTGAATGCCTTCCTGCCCGATCCCGCGGCCCAGCCCGGGCTGTGGACGGACGCCACGGTCGGCACCCTGCGCGTGGAGGGCTTCAGCCTCAGCGGCCGCCGTGAGGAGGGGCCCTGGTGGCAGAGCCTGGAGGGCGTCGGGCAGACGGCCGCGGACGGGGTGGACGCGACCTTCCTGCCGCATTGGAAGGGTTCCGCGGCGCTGGGCTGGAAGGCCGGGCCCTGGAGCGCGGAAACCGGGCTGAAGGTGCAGAGCACCCGCCTGGCGGACCTGCAGGGCTCCTGGACCATCCCCGCGCAGTGGGACTGGACCCTCAAGGCCGGCTTCGACGTGAACGACCACCTCAGGGTGTTCCTGGAGGGGGACTCCCTGGCCGGCGCGGTCACCGAGTGGCCCGGCTATGACGACGCCGCACCCTACCTGGGGCTGGGCGCGAAACTCTTGTTTTGAACGTTGCGCCCCGTGACGGGGCCTTCTTGATGGAGTAGCCATGCAATTGGACCTGTCCTTGTCCGCCCTCTTCCAGCACGGCGGCGTCGTGCTGGCCATCCTGCTGCTGGCCAGCCTGTGGAGCTGGATCATCATCGTCGACCGCTGGCTCACCTTCGGGCGCGCCGAAAAGGGGAGCGATCGGCTCGCCTCCAGGGTCACCAAGCTGGTCCGCGCGGGCCAGGCGAACGAGGCCCGCGACCTGGCCCAGGAGGAGGGCGGCTGCCAGGCCCGCGTCCTGCTCACGGCGCTGGCCCATCCGTCCCGCGAAAAGGAGGTCCTGGTGGAGGCCCTGCAGCGCCGCCAGGCCGAGGAGGTCCTGGGCCTGGAGGCCCGCCTGGCCGCCCTGGGCACCATCGGTTCCGTGTCCCCATACATCGGCCTCTTCGGCACCGTGCTGGGCGTCATCCGCAGCTTCCAGAGCCTGGGCCAGGGCGCCGCCGACGCCTCGGGCGCGGCCATCGTCAGCGTGGGCATCGCCGAAGCCCTGGTGGCCACCGCTGCGGGCCTGGCCGTGGCCGTGCCCGCGGTCATCTTCTTCAACGCCTTTTCCCGGCGCCTGACCGTGCTGGAGACGCGCATGGAGGCCGGGGCCTCCGAGATCGTGGAGGCCCTGCTGGAGCGCCAGAAAAAAGGGGGGGCCAACGATGCGTAAACCCGAACGGCGGCGCAAGCTGGTCAGCGACATCAACATCGTCCCCCTCACGGACGTCCTGCTGGTGCTGCTGGTGATCTTCATGGTGACCACGCCGCTCATCGTCCAGGGAAGCATCCAGGTGAAGCTGCCCCATTCGTCCGCGCTGGCCGACTCCCAGCTGCAGCCGATCACGCTCACCCTGACCGTGCAGGACCACCTCTTCCTGGGCGACCAGGAGGTGCGGCGGGAGGACCTGCCCGTCCTGCTCAAGGCCGCCCTGAAGGCGCGCACCGACAAGCTCGTGGTCATCCGCGCCGACCGGGCCTGCACCCACGGCAGCGTCGTCGAGCTGATGGACCTGGCCCGCCAGTGCGGAGCGGAGCGCCTGGCCATCGCGACCGAGGCCAAGCCGTGAACAGCGCCTTTGAACGCCCCTCCGACCGCTGGGTCTCCCGGGGCGTTTCGCTGTGCCTGCATGCGCTGCTCTTCCTGGCCTGCTGGGCGGCCCTGCGCGGGCCCGCCCAGCCCAGCATGGTCATCTTCAGCGTGGAGACGGTCTCCGGCATCATGCCCCGGGGCGAGGGCAGCGGCGCGTCGGGCTCGGCCAGCCAGATCTCCAACCAGGAGTCGAGCGACTCCAATCCGCTGGCGGGCGGGCTGCGCCTGAGCTCCACGGACGCCCCGGTGCCGGCCGCGCCGCACGAGGCCGACGCGGCCAAGGCCGCGGCCAAGCCGCGCACCGTGCAGGCGCCCAGCCTGAGCGACGTGGACAAGCTCTACCAGAAGCTGCAGATCGGCGTCCAGCCCAGGGAGCCCGGCGCCTCGGACCAGCCCAGCGAGGGCGGCATGGGTAACGCCCACCAGGCCGGGACCGAAAACGGCGCCCTGGGCCTCTCCGGCGCCATCGCCGGGCGCGGATACCGCATCGGCGACTACAGCTACGGCAAGCCCCTGCCCGAGGAAAGCGAGGTCGTGGTCCTGCTCACCGTGGACCCCAAAGGCGAGGTGCTGCAGGCGGAGATCAAGAAGACCTCCGGCTACCCCGACCTGGACCAGCACGCCCTGACGGCCTCGCGCGACATCGTCTTCGACGCCCTGCCGCCGGACGTGCCCCAGGAGAACAAGACCGGCACCGTGACCTTCAGCTATGACTACAGCGGCCGGGCGAAGTAGCCGCGGACACCCCCCATTTTTTGTGAAGGCCCCACGCTTATGCGCCCATCCGGACGTGCAGTCGACCAGTTGAGATCCCTAGAAATCAGGCGCTCCTACATCAAGGGCTGCGACGGCTCCGTGCTCATTTCCTGCGGGGACACCCAGGTCCTGTGCGCCGCCACGGTCGAGGAGAAGGTGCCGCCCTTCCTCAAAGGCAAGGGCAAGGGCTGGATCACCGCCGAATACGGGATGCTGCCCCGCAGCTCGCCCCAGCGCATCGAACGGGAAGCCGTGCGGGGGAAGGTGCAGGGCCGCACCCAGGAGATCATGCGCCTCATCGGCCGAAGCCTGCGCAGCGTGCTGGACCAGCAGGCCCTGGGCGAGCGCCAGATCATCGTGGACTGCGACGTCATCCAGGCCGATGGCGGCACGCGCTGCGCCGCCATCACCGGCGCCTACGTGGCCATCGTCGACGCCCTGGCGCCCCTGCTGAAATCCGGGGCCCTGGCCGCGCTGCCCCTGCGGGAACCCGTGGCCGCGGTGAGCGTGGGCCTGTTCCAGGGCGAAGCGCGCCTGGACCTCGACTACGCCGAGGACAGCACCGCGGACGTGGACATGAACGTGGTCTCCACCGCCTCGGGCCTCTTCGTGGAGCTGGGGGCGACCGCGGAGCACGCGGCCTTCAGCCGCGGGGAGCTCGACGCGCTGCTGCGGGTCGCCCAGAAGGGCCTGGCCGAGCTCTTCCAGGCGCAGGCCCGGGCCCTGGCGAAGCCGTAGGGCGGGGGGCGCCGAAGGCCGTGCAGGATCTGCTGATCGCCACCGGCAACGCCGGAAAAATCCTCGAGATGCGGGCGGCCCTGGAGGGCCTTCCGTTCCGCGTGGTGGAGCTGTCCGAGCTGCCCTTCGCGCCGGCTGAGATCGAGGAGAGGGGGGAAACCCTGCTGGAGAACGCGCAGCTGAAGGCGCGGGGCTACGCCAAGGCCGGCGGGATGCTGGCCCTGGCCGACGACACCGGGCTGGAGGTGGACGCCCTGCAGGGCGCCCCCGGCGTGCGCAGCGCCCGCTGGTCCGGCGGGGGTCCCGAGCAGAACAACCTGAAACTGCTGGCGGAATTGAAGGCCCTGGGCGAGGTGCCCCGGACCGCCGTGTTCAGGACCGTGATGGTCCTGGCCGAGCCCGGCGGCAGGGAGGATTGGGTGGCCGGCACCTGCGAAGGCCTGATCGCGCGGCAGGCCCAGGGCCAGCAGGGTTTCGGCTACGACCCCCTGTTTTTCGTGCCCCGCGCCGGAAAAACCTTCGCGGAGATGGATTTACGGGAAAAGAACCTTTTCAGCCACAGGGGGGAAGCCCTGCGGCGCGTGCGCAAACTGCTGCAACGCTGGTAAAAAAAGCGCTTGCCTTGAGGCCCTGAAATAGGCTAAATTTTTAGCCCTTTCCTTGGTTCCAAGGAAAGCCAAAGGAGAAACGCCATGTCCCGCGCCTGCGTCATCACCGGAAGCCGCCCCAACGTGAAGAATATGGTTTCCCACGCCAACAACCGCGTGAAAAGCCTGCAGCTTCCCAACCTCCAGACCCACAAGGTCTTCGTGCCGGAGCTGAAGCGCTCCATCAGCCTGCGCCTTTCGACCCGGGCCCTGCGGACATTGAAGAAACAGAACAATATCCTGCATTTCTTGCGCGCCAGCGGCGTCAAGATCTAGTCCGCGGAATCCCGCGTTTTGAAAAGGTCCGGGCCTGGCCCGGACCTTTTTTTTGTGTCCTCCCCGGAGCCTTGCAAAAGCGCGGAAGCCGAGCGGGAAGGTGTTTCGTATCGCCCACAGTCCGAGAGTGGCTTGGAAGTCGTATACTATAAGGGGGTTCCGCCGGCTGCCGGCGGGACCGCTTCGCGTTTTGGGCCCTTGCCAAAGGAAGCGCCACCACGACCACGCCCGCCTGTGAACTTTGCGGAATCAGCCTGCATCAGGGCGCCTGCCCGGTGTGCGGGGAGTCGCGCGTGCGTTTCCTGGCCCTGCGTCCCGGGAGCTTCCCGGCGACGGCCATGCCGCCCGAGGGGCTGATGCAGGGGCCCGGCCTGATCGCCTTGCGACGGGCGCTGGCGGACGGAGATTTTGGGGCCGCAGAGGGCCTCTGGGCCGCCCTGCTGCAGACGGTCCTGCCCTTGGGACCCCTGGGCAGGAACCAGGTGGCGGATTGTTTCGAGGCCTATGCCTGCCTCAAGGACGCCCTGGGCAAGCCCAAGGAAGCGGAGCGCTTCCGGCGCCGGGCCCTGTCCGTGCGCAAGGACCCCATGGTCCTGAACCGGCGCGCAGCCTTGGGCTCCAGGAAAATCTGGGGCGGCCGCCCGGCCTGGGAGTCGGACGGGCCTTCCCCCGAGGTCCTGCAAAGGGTGAACGCCCAGTTGGACCGTGAGGAGGTGCTGGGGCGGCGGCGGAAGGTCGCGCTGATCCTGGGCACCTCGGGGATAGTGGGTTTGGGTTTGGCCAGTTTCACCGGGCTGCCCACGCTGAGCATGCTCCTGCTGGGCCTGTGCGTGGGCTGGCTGTGGGTGCGTTGGGCATGAGGTTCAGGGCCTGCCTGGTCCTGGGCCTGCTGGCCATCCTCAAGCCGGGCTTCGGCGCGTCGCCCTACGGAGCCGGGGGCCCGGTGACGCTGCAGCAGTCGCGTCTGCCCGGCCGCGTCGAGGTCAGCGCCCGCAACAGGGACCCCTACACCCCGGCCTGGATCTGGGTCTCCTTCAGCTCCCCGGGCAACGCCTACGCCTCGCCGTCCCTGCCGGCCGGTTTCGTGCTCAGACCTTTGGAGCGCCGCCGCCTCTTCGCGGTGCGGCCCCTCAACCCCGGCGAGGGCTATTCGTTCGGCCTGACTTACTCCTGCGGGGAAGGCGATCCCCGGCGCGATCCCGATCCCAAGGAGCTCTATCTCCTGCCCTATGCCCACGGCACCAAGCACGTGGTCAGCCAGGGCTATTTCGGACGGATCAGCCACCTGGGCCTCTATGCGCTCGATTTCGCCATGCCCGACGGCACGGACATCGACGCCGCGCGCGCGGGGGTGGTCATCGCGGTCAAGCAGGATTCCAGCCGGGGCGGCGCCTCGGCCCTCTACGCGAAGGACGGCAACTACATCGAGGTCATGCACGCGGACTCAACCTGGGCCATCTACGCCCACTTGCGCCAGGGAGGGGCCCTGGTCCGGAGGGGCCAGCGGGTCAGGGCCGGCCAGGCCATCGCGTTGAGCGGGCACACGGGCGAGGCCACCGGGCCCCACCTCCACTTCGCGGTCTACCGCGCGGACTGGGACGGGCCCCGCAGCATCCCGACCCTCTTCCTGACCGGGCCGGCCACGGCCGCCTCCCTGGAGGAGGGCCGCACCTACTATTCCTGGCACCCCGGGGGCGCGCCCTTCACCCGGGTGCTGGGCGAGGATCTGCGCGACCGGGATTTCCGGGGGCTCACCCGCACGGCCCGCGGCCGCGGCGTCAGCCTGCGTTACCAGGTGGTGGACCGGCGCAACCTGGTGTGGGCGGACAACGCCACGGACGGCGCCGTGGACCTGCGCATTGACGCCGTGAGAGCCGAGGGTGTCCGTTTCGGCGCCAGTTTGCCTTTTTCCGTAACAGTCCCCGCGCACACGGAAGTTTACTGTTTCCATCTGGACTATGTGGGCGAAGGCTCCTCATCCTTCGCCCTGAAGACCTCTTGGTTGGAAGCCCGGTGACGTGTTACAAACATAAGTAGCGTTACGTTTGGGCGTTGAAGATGTAACATGGATGACTCTGAACGTTAACACTAAGGCAAGAAAATCATTGGCTTCAAGCCTTTGTGAGGATGCCGATGTCCGAAAAAATCCTGGTGGTTGACGACGAAAAAGACCTGGTCGACCTAGTGGCCTACAATCTCGAAAAAGCCGGGTACCGGACGCTGCGGGCCCACGACGGGGAAGCGGCCATGCGCAAGGCGCTCACCGAAGGCGCGGACGTCGTGGTTTTGGACGTCATGCTGCCCCTGCTGGACGGCTGGGAGGTGCTGAAACGCCTGCGCGCGGACCAGAAGACGTCCAAGGTCCCGGTGCTGATGCTCACGGCGCGCGGCGAGGAGACGGACAAGGTGCTGGGCCTGGAGCTGGGCGCCGACGATTACCTCACCAAGCCCTTCAGCCCCCGGGAGCTGGTCGCGCGCGTGAAGGCGCTCCTGCGCCGTTCGCGCCCCTCCGCCTTCCCGTCCGGTTCGCCCGGGCTGGCCATGCATTTCGACGGGCTGGAGATCGACCCCTCGGCCCACGAAGTGCACGTGAAGAAGAAGGCCATCGAGCTGACGGCCCGCGAGTTCCAACTGCTGGCCTATTTCGCGGCGAGGCCCGGCCGCGTGGTGACGCGAGAACTGCTCCTTGAGGAGCTGTGGAAGATGGATCCCGACGTGGAGACCCGCACCGTGGACGTGCATGTGCGCCGCCTGCGCCAGAAGCTGGGATCCGCGTCGAGCATGATCAAGACCGTGCGTGGGGTGGGCTACAAGTTCACGGCCGCGGGCAAGGCGTGAAACTTGACGGCTTTCCCGCACTGGCCTTGGCCTTCGCGGCGGCTGCCCTGCTCGGCGCGTGGAACCCTTGGGCCGGCCTGGCCCTGGGTCTGGCCTGCTCGGCCTGGTTCTGGAAGCGGCTGTCCGTGCGCCTGGGGCCCCTGCAGGATTTCATCGCCAAGCTTGAGTCCGGCGATTTCGGGGCGCGCCTGCCGGTGGGATCCCGCGGGATCCAGGAGGCGCTCCGGCCGGGACTGGAGGCCATGGCCTCCGGCCTGGGGGAGCGCTTTTTGGCGGCGGAGGAATTGCGCCGCCAGCTCATGGCCGCCCTCAACGGCATGAGCGAAGGCGTGGCCCTGTGCGACGCCCAGGGCGCCATCCTCCTGATCAACCCGTCCTTCCGGCGCCTGGCGGGCTTTGAGGAGGCGGGCCAGCGCCGCTACTTCCTCTGGGAGGCGGTGCGCGACCCCCACCTGACCGAGGCGGTGGAGGCGGCGCTGAAGCAGTCCCGTTCCTCCACGGTGGACCTTCCGCTGGACCAGGGGCGCCTCGAAGGCCGCGCGCTGGTGGCCCCGGTTGAGGGCGGCCCGGGCGGCGGCGGTGCGGGCGCGGTGGTCTTCCTGTTCGACCGCACCGAGGAACGCAAGCTCGAGCGGCTCAGAAGCGAGTTCGTGGCGAACGTGTCCCATGAGCTGCGCACTCCGCTCTCGGCCATCAAGGCCGCGCTGGAGACCCTGCGCGACGGAGCCCTGGACGACTCCAGCGTCAACCAGGCCTTCCTGCAGAAGGCCATCCACCATTCCGAACGCCTGGAAGAGCTGCTCAACGACCTGCTGACCCTGTCCCAGATCGAGGAGCAGAGGCGCCGGGGCCTGAGCCGGCACGACGCGGTCTGCTCGCCGTCCGACGCCTGGGCCGAGGCTGAAAGCCTGCTGGAGACGGTGCTGCGCCGCTACCACGGGACGGTGAGCGCGCAGCTGCCCGCGGACCTTCCGGACGTGGGCATGGAACTGGGCGCCCTGCGGCAGATCATCCTCAACTACATCGAGAACGCCCTGAAGTATTCCGGCCCCGAGCCCAAGGTCGAAGTCGGCGCCCGGCGCGACGGCGCCCACGTCGAGGTGTGGGTCAGGGACCAGGGCCAGGGAATCCCGGAGGCCGACCTGCCGCGCGTCTTTGAGCGCTTTTTCAGGGTGGAAAAGGCCCGCACCCGGGTGGGCGGGGGCAGCGGCTTGGGCCTTTCCATCGTCAAGCACCTGGCCGAGAACGCCGGTGCCCAGGTGGGGGTGGAAAGCCAGGTCGGCAGGGGCAGCCGTTTTTGGGTCCGGCTGCGCGTCGCCCAGCCCTAAATTGTGTCTTTGCGGTAACCACGCCGTCCAGAGACCGTAACCTTGAAGGACTATGCTGTAACAAAGCATCGTGGTTTGCGCCGGCGATGTTTTTTAAGGACCGTTCGGGTCCTCCTTGAGACGGGCCCGCCGAAAGGCGGGCCCGTTTTTATCATGCGTATGAATTTTCCCGTCCGTAACCCTGGCAAAACCTGACCGCAATCTTGACGCTTCATAATAGGGCATCTAAATAATAAGGAGGACGCCGGTGCCCTCGATTTTTACGCATCTCGTCATCGCCCAGGATGCCTTGGAATCCCAGCCCCAAGGGCCGGGCCGGGCCCTGCTCGAAGCGAACAGCAGGGCCTATTATTTGGGCGCGCTTTGTCCGGACCTCCCCTATTTCGACATCTTCCACAACTACCGCGGCCTGCCCCTGGGCGCCGTGCTCGGCCCCGTAACGCACACGGTTGAGGCCCGCGTTTTGGCCTGGCTGGGCTGGTCCATGCCCGAGCAGGACGGCTGGGCCCTGCGCCTGCATTCCGTGGGGGCGCCGGCCGTGCTCGGCGCCTGGGCGCGCCACGCCCTGCGCAAGCCGGGCGCCCTGGCGGCCCTCTGCTCCGGGATGCTGACCCACTGCGCGGCCGACGAGGTGCTCCACCCCAAGGTCAACGCGGATTCCGGCGACGGCTCCACCGCGGAAAGCCTGAGGCGGCACCGCGAGCTGGAGATCAACCTCGACTACGTGCTGCTGCGTTCGCGTGGGGTTTCGGTCGAGAGCCTGAACCTGGGTGGCTTCCTGGAGACCTCCCTGGGCCGGGTGGACCAGACCGGCGAATACCTGTCGCCCTCGCTGAAGCACGCCTGGGTCGAAGCCAGCGCCGCCTGCGACGGCGACCACGCCATCCGGCGCGGCGAGCTGGACGCCTGGAGCCGCGGCTTCGCCGGGGCCATGCGCCTCCTCGAGCACACGTTGTCGCCCATGCAGCAGCAAAAACGCCGCTTCAACGCGGGCGGGGAGGAGCGCTGGCGCACCTTCTTCGCCCGCGAGCGCTACCTGTCCAGCCACGTCCCCCGCGCGGTCCGGGCGGCCGAAGCGGAGCTCGCCAAGGCCCTTCGTCCGGGGCCCGAACCGGCGGCAGCGTTCTGAGAGCGCCGTGCGCGTAGCCTACGTCACCGAATCCCTGCCGCCGCTCACGGACGGGGTGGCCCGCACCTACACCTGGCTGGCGCGGGCCCTGAACGAGGCCGGGGTCGATTTCCGTTTCTACTCCCCCTGCCTGCCGGCCGAAACGGAACCCTGGCGCGGCCGGGTGCTGAAGCAGCCTTATTTCGCCTTTCCTCTGTACCGTTACTACCGCGTGGCCCTGCCCAATCCCCTGGCCCTGTTCAGCGACCTGGATTCCTTCAGCCCGGACATCATCCAGGTCGCAGCGCCCACCCCGCTGTCCTTCCTGGCGCAGTGGTACGCGCGGCGCAAGGGCCTGCCGCTGGTCTCCGCCTACCATACCCATTTCGTGGACTATTTCCCCTACTACCATCTGGGCGGCCTGAGCGGGGCCGGCTGGGCCTTCCTGCGCCGCTTCCACAACGCCGGGGCCCGCACCTATGTGCCCTCCAAGCTCTGCCTGGCCCGCCTGGAGAACCTTGGCTTCACCAACCTTGAGCTGTGGGAGCGCGGCCTGGACGAAGAGAGTTTTTCGCCCGGATTCCGCAGCCTCGATGAACGCCGGCGCTGGGCGGGGGAGGACGAGCTCCTGTGCCTGTACGTGGGGCGCATGGTCGCGGACAAGGACGTGCGGGTCCTGGCCGCGGCCCTGGAGCTGGCGCGCGCCAAGGGCCTGAAGCTGCGCTGCGTCTTCGCCGGCGACGGCCCCCTGCTCGCGGAGACGAAGCGCCGGCTTCCCCTGGACCATTTCCCCGGCTTTGTGCGCGGCAAGGACCTCTCCAGGCTCTACGCTTCCGCGGACCTCTTCACCTTCCCCTCGCCCAACGAGACCTTCGGCAACGTGGTCCTGGAGGCCATGGCGTCCGGCCTGCCTGTGCTGGCGGCGGCCTCCGGCGGGCCCATGGAACTGGTGGACCACGGGCGCAGCGGCCGCCTGGAAAAGCCCGGGGACGCGGCCGCCTTCGCCGAGGCGCTGGCGGTCCTGGGCCGGGACGCTGGCCTGCGCAGGAGCATGGGCGCGCACGGGCAGGCGCGTTCCCAACGCTACCGTTGGTGGTCCGTCCACAGGCGTCTCATCGACAGCTATGACCGCGTTTTGTCGGCTTCGTCGGGAAGGTCGGTATTGAAGGCGGTCGAGGCGCCCTAAGCTTTTGAAAAAACGTTCCGCCCCGAGGCGGCTTCGACCAATGCGGACACGAGGATTTTGGACGCGTCGGACAGGGGGTAGGCCCTTTGAGCGGCTTCCATGGTCGCGCGGGCCTGGGTGTCCCCGGCCAGTCGGACCACGGCTGCGGGCAGGTCCTTGCGGTGGGCCACGGCCAGGGCCAGGCCTTTCTGCTCCGCCAGGGCGGCGTTGGGGGCCTCCTGGGGCATGGCGGCGGCGGCGTCCAGGACCAGGGGTGTGGCCGCGGCCACGGCCTCAAAGAGGCTGGCGGGGCCCGGCTTGCCGGCCATCAGGTCGGCGGCCCTCAGGTATCGGTGCAGATCCTGGGTGAAGCCCACGGGAACCAGGCGGTGGCGGCCCTTGGGCCGCCCATTCAAACGCTTGAACAAGGCTTCGTTGCGGCCGCAGATGGCCACGATCTGCAGGTCCTGGCCCAGTTTTTCCAGGCCCTTCACCAGGGTCTCCATGGAACTGCCGCCCACGCCGCCCATGCTGATGAGCACCGTGGTGGGCTCCTCGGCCAGGCCAAGCTCCCTGCGGGCCTGGCGACGATCCAGGGCCCGCAGGCCGGGGTCGTAGTATTTGGGGTGGAGCAGGAGCCCGCTTTCCAGCACCCGGGTCGATCCCGCTTCCCGCGCCTGGGCGGCGGCCTCGGCGCAGGGGGCCGCGACCCACACGGCATCCCGGCAGGCCTGCGGCGTGTACCACATATAGGGCTTGATATCGACCAGATCGGTCATGATCAGGCCCAGGGGCACGCCGGCTTCGGCGCAGATGCGCGCGTGGGTGTCGTTGACGAAGGGCATCAGCGAAACGCACAGGGCGGGCGCCTCGGCCTTGAGGAAGGCGACGCCGTCGCGGTGCGCCCTTTGGTTGGGCGCGTTGGCGGCCAGGCGGGCCATGGTGCGCAGGGTGGAGGCGATCCCCAGGAGGCTGTGCTTCAGCGTGAAATTGTAGATGTCCTCGCCGTAGACCCCGGTGAAGCGGCCGAGAGGCTCGGCCATCTGCCAGACTTCACGGTAGACGTTGACCACCCGCACATCGACGGGCGCGTTCTGGGCCTCGCAGGCCGCCTTGAGGGAATTGGCGGAGGCGCGGTGGCCGCCGCCGGCGTCGGTGATGAGCAGCAGGACCTTCGGGTTTTCGGGCACGCGGTCTCCGGACTAAGGAAGGGACGCGACAGACTATGGGGACGATTTTACGGGTTGGGGACGCGAAAGTAACGTCCAAGTTACGGCTTGAGAATCGGGCTCCGGGCGCCTTTGTTCCCGGTTTCAGGCGGATTCCCGGAAATTAACACAACTACGTTCGTAACGTAATATTCGCGTAACCATGCGCGCTTATTGTCTCACCACGCATTACGGGAGCCGAGCCTGGCGCCCGAAGAATGTGTTCGCCGACAGCCGGATTAAGAACCTGATCTCGGTGCAACAACCAACGCTTATTGTTTCCGGTGCGGGCCGAAGCGTGCTGGTGCCTGGAACACAATCATGGACTCTGAATCCAGGGGCCATGACGCAAAAGAAAAACCACCCCAAGGAGGATCAGCGCAATGAAGAATAGTATCCGCATTCTGGCGATGTTCGGCCTCGTGGCCGGCATGGCGATGGTCGGGACGGTTCGCGCCGCCGACACGGACACGAGCATGGACAATCAAGGGGACGCCAGCGTCCAGTCTTCTCAGGACAGTGTGGACGACCAGATTGAGGCATTGCGCGCCACCCTGGGGGCCATGACCGCCCAGCAGAACGATTTCGCCAAGGCTTTCAAGAACATGGTGAACTTGAGCGGCGACATCCGTTTCCGTTACGAGGCGAACAACTGGTACACCACGCCCGCGGTCAAGAGCGGGGCCACGGTCCTGCAGGCCGGGATGGCGAGGACGATTGACTACGAGCGCTACCGGATCCGGGCCCGCTTGGTGGACACGGCCAAGGTGAACGACTTCACGACCGCTGTCGTGCGCCTGACCACCGAGTCCTACCTGTCCGGCAACGCCCCCTACGGACAGCCGAACACCGCGAACCAGACCTTGAACAGCTACGGCGACAAGGATCCGGTCGCTTTGGACAAGGCCTACATCGACGTCGCCCCCCAGGTGGTCATGCTGCCGGTCTTCATCGCCGGTGAGCAGGGCATGCCCTTCGTCGTGGACGGCACCAACGCGAACCTGATCTTCGACGACAACCTCACGGACGGCGGCATGTCCCTGGGCCTGACCACCCCGACCCTCTGGGGCCTGGACCTGCGCGCCGTGGGCGCCGATTTCATCAACGAAGACGGGAAGGCCGGTTTTGACGGCTACACCGCGGTCCAGCACCCGATGTTCGAAGGGGAGCAGGCGATCTTGGACTGGAACGCCGCCCCGATGGGGCAGACCATGGGCCTGAGCCTGGCCGCCGCGAACTACACCTGGCACTACATCCAGTTCACGAACGTCTTCCCCCAGGGCTCGGCCGGCACCTACACCAACAGCGTGAACAACACCACCTCCGACCTGCTGGACTACGGCTATTCGCTGCGTGACCTGCTGGCCGTGTACAACACCGTCGCGATGGGCGCTCCCCTGAAGGCCTATTACGAGTACGAGTACAACAAGGATCTGGGCAAGAACAACATCGGCTACGTCGTCGGCGGCGAAATCGCCTCGGGCGACATGATCCCCTGGAGCAAGAACGAGATCACCCTGGGCTACAACTATCGCCGGGTGGACACGGATGCCGTCCTGGGCATCTGGAGCGACGGGGACTTCGACGGCGGCGGCACGGACGCCATGGGCGGCAAGTTCTACGCCAAGGTCATGGTCGGCGACAACCTGTGGGTCTCCCTGCAGCAGTACAACGACCAGGGCAACCTCCAGGCCGAGGCCGCGGGCGGGCACTACTCCCTGTTCCAGCGCACCCAGGTCGACCTGAACGCCAAGTTCTAACGGATCGCCTGGTTACCCTAACGTAACCTTTCATTAACCTGGAATTAACCACATGGTCCTAAGGTTGGACCGGAGTCGTCCTCCGGTCCAACCCTGGGGTCCCACAGGAGAATCATCCCCATGAACAAATTTTTGCGCATCGCCGGTGTCGCCGCGATGGCTCTGGGAACGGTCGCGAGCGCCTCGGCCTTGTCCCTGAACGGCGCCGGTTCCACCTTCATCTATCCCCTCGCCTCCAAGTGGTTCTACGAATACAACCAGAACACGGGCGTTGAGATCAATTACCAGTCCATCGGCTCGGGCGCCGGCATCAAGCAGCTGCAGGCCGGCACGGTCGATTTCGGCGCTTCGGACGCCTTCATGAGCGCCGAGCAGATCGGCGACACGCCGGGCGGCAGCGTCCTCAACCTGCCCGCCACCATGGGCGCCGTGGTCATCGCCTACAACCTGCCGGGCGTCGACACGGGCATGCACCTGGACGGCAAGACCCTGGCCGAGATCTTCATGGGGGACATCAGCAACTGGAACTCCCCTGAGATCGCCGCCTTGAACCCGGGGATGAGCCTGCCGAACCTGGCCATCACCATCGTTCACCGCGCCGACGGCAGCGGCACCACGAACATCTTCACCAACTACCTCACCAAGGTCAGCACGGAATGGGCCGGCTCGGTCGGAACGGCCACGGCGGTCAAGTGGCCCACCGGCGTGGGAGCCAAAGGCAACGAGGCGGTCGCCGGGGTCGTGCGCCAGGTCACGGGCGCCATCGGTTACGTGGAGCTGGCTTATGTCATCCAGAACAAGATGACCTACGCCTTCATCAAGAACCGGGCCGGGCACTTCATCGAACCCAGCATCGAATCCGTGTCCAAGGCCGCCGACGGCGCCCTGGCGACGATGCCGGGCGATTTCCGGGTCTACTTCACCAACGCCCACGGCGCGGAGTCCTATCCGATCTGCGGGTTCACCTGGTTCCTGGTTCCCACCCACTTCAGCGACCCGGCCAAGGGCAAGGCCTTCGTGGACTTCCTGAACTGGTCCATGGACCAGGGCCAGAAGGAAGCTCCATCCCTGAACTACGCGCCGCTGCCGGACTCCTTGGTTGCGAAGATCAAGGACAAGATCGCGACGATCACCTACTAATACAAAGATCCTGGCTCGAATTTCGATGGATGACAGGGAGTGCGCCGGTGAATAGCGCGAAAAATGACACGATTGGCGCGATCAAAGCGGGCCCGGGGGGATTTGCCCCCGGGCTGGGCGCGACGCGGAACCCCGGGGACAAGATCTTCAAGGGCGTCCTGGCGGCGGCCGCGGCCTGCATCCCGCTTTTGGCCCTGGCCATTTTGGTGATGCTTTTCATTTCGTCCTTGCCGGTCCTGAACCAGACCGGCATCTATTTTTTTGTGCGCAAGGAATGGGACCCGGTCGCCCAGCAGTTCGGCGCCCTGGCCTTCGCGTACGGCACCCTGATGACCTCGCTGATAGCCCTGCTGGTGGCCGCCCCGGCCGGGGTCGGCATAGCCCTGGCGATCACCGAATTTGCGCCGCTCAAGGCGAGGGAATGGGCCGCCTGGATCGTGGAAACCCTGGCCGCCGTCCCCAGCGTGATCTTCGGGCTTTGGGGCCTCTTCGTCCTGGCCCCCTTCATGCACCAGTACGTCGACCCCCTGCTGATGCGCATCCCGGGCCAGCCCTTTTTCACCGGCCCTGAGACGGGCCTGTCCCTGTTCACCGCGGGCATGGTGGTGGCCATCATGATCCTGCCGACCGTGATGGCGGTCTGCCGCGAGGTGTTCAACGCGGTGCCGAACTCCCTGCGCGAATCGGCCCTGGCCCTGGGCAGCACCCGCTGGGAGGCCGTGCGCCTCGCGGTGCTCGCGCCGTCGATGCCGGGCATCATCGGCGCCATCATCCTGGCCATGGGCCGCGCCCTGGGCGAGACCATGGCCGTGACCATGGTCATCGGCAACGCGCCCCAGATCGTGTCCAACCTGCTCGGGCCGGCGGACAGCCTGGCCAGCGCCATCGCCAACCAGTTCACGGAGGCCACCTCCGACATGCACCTTTCGGCGCTCACGGCCCTCGGATTCCTCCTGTTCGGCATCACCATGATCCTGAACATCGTGGCCCGCCTGCTGGTGTGGGCGGTCGCGCGGCGCATGCAGCATGTGGCGGTGAAATGATCATCCCCACCGCGCCCGCCCGGGCCCGCACCGACCTGATCATGCGCGGGCTGTGCTGGGCCGCCATGGCCCTGGCCCTGATCCCGCTGTTCAGCCTGCTGTTTTTGGTGGTCAGCAAGGGTCTCCACCGTTTTGACCTCGACTTTTTCATGCACGTCCCCCGTCCGGTGGGCATCCCCGGCGGCGGCATGGCCAACGCCCTGGTGGGCACCCTGGTCCTGGTGCTCATCGCCAGCCTCATCGGCATGCCGATCGGCGTCGCCGCGGGCCTCTACCTGGCGGAATTCGGGGGCGGGCGCTTCGCCGGCGCCGTGCGTTTTTGGGCCGACGTGCTCACGGGCGTGCCCTCCATCGTGACCGGCATCTTCGCCTATGATATCCTGGTGAAGCCGATGCATTCCTTCTCGGCGCTGGCCGGCGGCTTCGCCTTGGGGACGATGATGATCCCCATCATCGCCCGCATCACCGAGGAAGTGGTCCGGCTCGTGCCCGTGAACCTGCGAGAGGCGGCCCTGGCGCTGGGGATCCCGAAGTGGAAGAGCATCCTCCACGTCGTCCTGCGGACGGCCATGAGCGGCGTCGCCACGGGCCTCTTCCTGGGCGCGACCAGGGTGGCCAGCGAAACCGCCCCCCTGCTGTTCACGTCCTTCAACAACCAGTACTGGAACACCAGCCTGGGCCAGCCCACGGCCTCCATGACGGTGCAGATCTTCACCTACGCCATTTCGCCCTACGAGGAATGGCGGGACATGGCCTGGACCGGGGCGCTGGTGCTCCTCATCATCGTGCTTCTGGCCAGCCTGGCGTCGCGCCTGACCCTCAGCAAAAACCGGGGCGCCAACCTCTAACGGAAGCTTCGCAAAGGATGGGAAAGGGATGACCACCGTGACCCTGGAAAAAGAGCTCGTCGCCACGCCGCCGCAGGTTCCGCCTCCCATGGAGCCGGAAACCGCGAAGAAGGCGGCGCCCAGCGGCGAATTGAAGCTGCAGATCCGCTCCCTGAACGCCTGGTTCGGCCTGAAGCAGGCCCTCTTCGGCATCGACCTGGACATCAAGCCCAGGGAAGTGACGGCGATGATCGGGCCCTCGGGCTGCGGCAAGTCCACGCTTTTGCGCTGCCTCAACCGCATGCACGAGACGGTCCCCGGGACGCGGGTCGAGGGGCAGGTCCTGTACGACGGCCAGCAGATCCTGGGCAACACCGTGGACCCCGTGGCCGTGCGCCGCAGGATAGGCATGGTGTTCCAGAAGCCCACGCCCTTCCCGACCCTGTCCATCTTCGAGAACGTGGCGGCCGGCATGCGCCTGCACGGCGAGCGGGACTCCCAGAAGATCCAGAGGACGGTGGAGAGCACCCTGCGCAGGGCGGCGCTCTGGGACGAGGTCAAGGACGTCATCCACAAGCCCGGCTCCTCGCTCTCCGGCGGGCAGCAGCAGCGCCTGTGCATCGCCAGGGCCCTGGCCATCGAGACCGACGTCCTGCTCCTGGACGAGCCCTGCTCGGCCCTGGACCCCATCTCCACGGCCAAGATCGAGGAGCTGCTTTTTGAGTTGAAAAGCAGCTACACCATCGTCATTGTGACGCACAACATGCAGCAGGCGTCGCGGGTCTCCGAGAAGACCCTCTTCATGCTGTCGGGCAAAGTCATAGAATTCGGGGAAACCAACAAGGTCTTCACGGCGCCGGCCCAGAAGCTGACCGAAGACTACATCACCGGTCGTTTCGGCTGAGTTGCGGGGGGAGTAATGCAAAGGCACTTTGAAGAGGAATTCCAGGAGCTGGCCCAGGAACTGCTGAAAATGGGCGGCCTGTGTGAGCGCATGATCCAGGCCTCGGTGAAGGCGCTCCTGGAGTATGACCTGGGCCACGCCGGCGAGGTGATGCGCTGGGAGGACCAGGTCAACCACCTCCACGTGGACATCGACGAGCGCTGCATGCGCATCCTGGCCCTGCAGGGCCCGGTTGCCTCGGATCTGCGCGCCATCATCGCGGCCCTGAAGATCAACAACGACCTGGAGCGCATCGGGGACCAGGCCTGCAACATCACCCAGAACACGATCGACCTTTTGAAGGCCCCCGACTCCAAGCTGCCCCAGGGGCTGCCCCGCATGGCCGACATCGCCATCGCCATGGTGCGGGAATCGCTGGACGCCTACGTCAAGCGCGACGTGGAGATCGCCGAAGGGGTGCTCCTGAAGGAGGAGCGCGTCGACGCCCTGAAGGACGAGGTCTTCAACGAGCAGCTTGCGGAGATGAGCAAGCACCGCGGCAACGTGTCGCGCGGCCTGGACATGATCCTGATCGCCCGCAACCTCGAGAAGGTCGGCGACCACGCCACGAACATCGCCGAGGACGTGATCTTCATGGTCAAGGCCAAGGACATCCGCCACCACTACATCAGCGACGCCTCCAAGGCCTGATCGCCGTCAGCGCCTGAAAACGAAAAGGACCGGGCCTTGGGCCCGGTCCTTTTTTTTCGTGCCCGCGGGGTCCGGTCAGGGCGCGTCGTCGCCGCAGGCGCAGGAATAGAATTCGTCCAGGCTGAAGCAGGTCTGGGCGCAGCTGTACGCGCGCCAGCGCTTCGACTTCAGGGCGGCCTTGGAGGAGGTTTCACAGGTGAAGTAGGCCTCGTAGCGCGCCCGCACGCTTTCGTCGTCGCGGATCTCTTGGGAGGCCTCGGCGACCCCGGCCGTGCCGAAATCCCGCCCATAGGCCTGTTTGAAGCCGTATTCCAGCTCCCAGTCCCCCGGATTTCCGTTGGCGTCCGCCCGCTCCAGGTTTTTCAGGGTGTAGGTGGCCAGGTCCAGCAGGCCGCCGTCCGCGCGGCGGTACAGCCCCACCTGGAAGCTGGGGTTGTTGCCGTGGTTGGGGCCGATGGAGGGGATGATGTGCAGGCCCAGCACGGCCCTGCCCCGGTCGCTGAGCACCTTCAGGTCGTCAAAATGGGTGTGGCCGGCGAAGAAAAAGCGTATCCCGGGGGCGTATTCGCGCAGCAAGGGCAGCAGTTGGGCCTGGTATTCCGGCTTCAGGAAGGCCTCAACCGGCAGGCCGCATTGGGCCTTGAAGGCGTTGGTCCCCGGCGGGATATGGGTCGCCAGGGTGACGGTCCGGCCCGCGCGAGCGTCCGCCTCCAAACGCGCCTTGAGCCAGTCCAGCTCCTTCTGCGCGGCCCCGGGGTCGGCGCAGCCGTCGGAATAGCGCCGCGACCAGAGCACGGAGTCGAGGGCGATCAGGCGGCCGGCCTTGCCGGGCAGGGAGGCCTCGTAGTAGCCGCCACGGGCGAAATCCGCGGCCGCGGCCGGGTCCCCGGAGGAGGCGGTCCAAAGCTTGGCCAGGGAAGCCAGCTCCGAGTCGTCCACCGCGTAGTCCCCGCAGTCCGAGTCGTTGTTGCCCAGGACCCAATACAGGGGGCATCCGGGCAGCGCCTTGGCCAGCGAGCGGATCACGTAGGTCTCGGTTTTCAGGACGAAGGCGGCATAGGCCTTCTGGTCCCCGCCCTTGAGGTCCGCGAATTTCCTGTCGAAGCTGTGGGCCAGGTAGTCCCCGGTGATCAGGGCGTAGTCGTAGCGGAGCCCGGGAAGCGCCAGGGCCTTCAAGGCCGACCGCCACAGGGGCCAATTGGTGTCGTCGCCGTAGGAGGGGAACTTGGTCCGCCGGCCGTGCGCGAAGACGGCGTCCCATTGGTCCGCGGGCGAGGCCTGCAGCTTGGGGAAGAGGCTCGGGTCCACGAAGGGGTCGAAATGGATGTCCGAGAGCAGCAGGTAGGCGCCCTGGCCGCCGGCGGCCCGGACCTTCCACCCTAGATCCCTGTTCACCCCGGCGGCGCAGGGGCTGGAAAAGGCCAGGCAGGCTGAAAGGGTCAGGATCAAGCCGCGCATGCGGGCCTCGCGAACAAGGGATGGGCGCAAAGGGACGTCCATTGTGGGTCGAAAAAATTACGGATGCGTGACACTAAGGGAACAGGGCCGCAAACGGGACCCCGTCCAGGAAGCGAGCTTGGCCGCGGACGGGTCGCTGTCTTGCCCGATGCGGCCCCGCCCTTTTCCCGGGCGGGCTATTCAGGGGCCTGGTACAGGGCCAGGCGCCGGCCGGCCAGGGTCATGAGCTGCTCGTAGTCGTTGCGGGCGGTGAATTTGGCCGTCTCCAGGGCCTGCTTCTCCACCCAGCTCGCGGTCATGGCGATCAGCACGTCCTCATTGGTGTCCAGGCCGTTTTTGTAGTCCTGCTCAAGGTGCTTGTAGGCCTTGTAGGAGAGCTGGTAGGCGCTGTCATAGGCTTTGACCTGGGCGATGTCCCCGTCCAGGGTGCTCCAGGCGGAGCGGATGCCGCTCTCGGCCTGGCGCCGCTGCAGGACGAGGTTGAGCTGGGCCTGCCGCAGCACCGATTTGGCCTGGCGGTCCTTGGAGATCAGGCTGAAGCCTTCGAAGAGGGGCATGGTGGCGATGATCTCGCCGTCCCAGACCGCGTTGGGGTTGCTGTTGTCCACGGAATCATCCCGCGTGGCCTTGGCGGTCGGGTACCAATGCGCCATGAAATCGACGCTGGGAAGGTGGGCGCCTTCGTTCACGTCCACCAGCTCCTCCGCGGCCTGGGCCTGTGCCGACGCGGCCTGGATGTCCGGCCGCGCGTCCAGCCCCCTGATCAGGTCGTCGAGGCTGCCGGCGCCCGCGGGCACCTGGTCCACGGCCTTCAATGGCTGGCCCGCGTCCTGGCCGGTGAGGAAGGCCAGGACCTGGCGCTCCACGGAGATCTGCTCATCGGTCAGGACGCCCTGGGCCACCAGAGCGGCCTGCTCGGCTTCGGTGGATTCCACGTCGGAGTTGCGGGCGCGCCCGATGGCGTAGAAGCGCCGCTCCTCCTTGATGCGTCCCACATAGGCCTTGAGTTCGTCGTTGATCAGCGAGCGGCTGTGCTCAAGCGAGAGCACCATGAAAAAGGCCTGGGACACGTCCTGGTAGAGCTGCATGGCCGCCCATTCGTTGGCTTCCTTGCTCGAGACCAGCTGGTCCTTCTCGTCCCTCAGGGCCGCGTATTCGGCGAAGCCGCGGAAAAGGGGCTGGGTCAGGCTGACGCCCAATTGCTCGTTTTGGGGGCTGGAGATGGCGGCGTCGGAGTTCCCGGTGTAGGCGTTGTAGTTCACCGCCACCTGGGGGAGGATGGCGCCCAGGGCCTGGCGGTACAGTTCGCGGGCCTGGTAGATGGCTTCCTTGCTTTCGGCCAGGGTTTCGCTTTGCTTCAGGGACTGCTGGAAACAGTCGTCCAGGGTGGCGGAGCGCAGGAGGGACGGGACAAGGACGGCCAGCCAAAGGGCGGCCAGGCATGCGATGGGGTGGCGTTTCGACAAGGTGTTCCTCCGGGACGTTCGGCTTGGTCTGCTTGCGCTGGGCTTAAGGAAAGCCATTTTCAGCCCCGTGCGGGCTAAATCAAGCCTTCAGAGCGTAAGCTATTGTTTCCGGCATAGTCTGGCACTCTATACGCCAAAAACAAAGGGAGGGCCTGACGGCCCTCCCTTTTTTATGAAAAGTGGGTGTTCCTGGTGGGACTAAGCGCCGCGGACGTTGGCCGCCTGCGGGCCTTTGGCGCCCTGCTCGACTTCAAAAACCACTTCCTGACCCTCGCGCAGGGTCTTGAATCCCTGCATGTTGATGGCCGAGAAGTGCACGAACACATCGGCGCCGCCCGGCTGCTCGAGGAATCCGAAACCCTTCTTTTCGTTGAACCATTTCACGCGGCCCTTCACTTCAGCCACAACGCCTCCTTACCGTGCTATCTTCCAGTCTTACACCCAGAACCGACCTCCGGCCGGGCGACCAGAAACGAGAAATAATTATGCCCCTGGCCAAAGGACGGCGCCAGATCAAATTTTCAAAAAAACAGCGGTTTCAGGGAATTTTTTGCGAGGTTTTTACAGTGGTCATATCCTGACAAAGTTCTTATCCTAACAGTCCTTAAGGGGCCTTAGTTGTCGGGGTGTAGCGCAGCGGTAGCGCACCTGCTTTGGGAGCAGGGGGTCCCGGGTTCGATCCCCGGCACCCCGACGGAGACAGCATGCCCATCGACCTCAAACGCCGCGGTAGCGGCGTTCTCATGCACATCAGCAGCCTGCCGGGGCCGGTGGGCTTGGGGGACCTGGGGCCGAGCGCCCACGCCTTCGCCAGCTGGCTTGCCCAGGCCGGCCAGCGTTGGTGGCAGACCTTGCCCGTGAACCCCATGGACAGCGGCGGTTCGCCCTACCAGTCGCCTTCGGCCTTCGCCGGGGAGCCCCTGTTCATCAGTCTGGAGCGCCTCGGCGAGGACGGCTGGCTGGAGGCAGGGGACATATCGGACTTTGTATCAGGAGCGGCGGCGCAGGCAGACGTCAACAAGGCGGCCGCCTTGCGCTGGCCCCTACTGAGGAAGGCCTGGAGGATCTTCCAGGAGCTCCGCCCGCCCGCCGCGGCCGCGGCCTTCGACGATTTTTGCGCGGAGCAAAGCGTCTGGCTGGACGACTACGCGCTGTTCGCGGCCCTGAAGCGGGACCACCAGGGGCGGCCCTGGACGCAGTGGGAGCCGGCCTACAGGGACCGCCAGGCCCCGGCCATGGAGCAGGCGCGCCGCGTGCACGCCGACGAGATCGGGCTGCAGCGCTTCCTGCAGTGGCAGTTCCACCGCCAATGGCTGGCCCTGAAAACGGCGGCCAACGACAACGGCATCGGGCTGATCGGCGACGTGCCCATCTTCGTGGCCCAGGACAGCGCCGACGTGTGGGCCGCGCGCGAACTTTTCGACCTCGACGACGAGGGCCGCCCCCGCCACGTGGCCGGCGTGCCCCCGGATTATTTCAGCGCCGAAGGCCAGATGTGGGGCAATCCCCTGTACCGCTGGGATCTGCACCGCGCCACGGCCTACCGCTGGTGGGTGGCCCGCTTCTGGCGCATCCTGCAGCTCTTCGACCTCGTGCGCGTGGACCATTTCATCGGCTTCCACCGCTACTGGGAGATTCCCGGCGACGCACCCAGCGCGCTGACCGGGCGCTACCAGCCCGGGCCCGGGGCCCACTTTTTCGAGGTGCTCCGCGACCAATTGGGCAGCCTGCCCGTGATCGCCGAGGACCTGGGTGTGCTGACCCCGGAAGTGACCGAGATGAGGCGGGGGCTCGGGATACCCGGCATGCAGGTCATCCAGTTCTGCTTCGGCGACGGCGCCGTGGAGCCACAGGACTACCCGGAAGACACGGTGGCCTACACCGGCACGCACGACAACGACACGATGCGGGGCTGGATCGAGAGCGTCCGCCCGGGGGCCGGGGACGGCGTCCACACCTCCCACGAGGAGGAACGCCGGCGGGCCCTGGCCTTCGGCGCCCGCTATGACCCTGATCCGGTCCGGGGCCTGATCGAGGGCGTGTGGGCGACCCCCGCCCGCCTGGCCATCGCGCCGGTGCAGGACCTCCTGAATCTGGGCTCCGAAGCGCGCATGAACACCCCCGGCACCGTCGGCGGCCGCAACTGGCTCTTCCGGGTCGACCCCGCCGCGCTCACCCCGGACCTGGCCCTGGGCCTGCTGTCCCTGACCCAGCGCCACCAGCGCGGCTGAAGCCGCGCGGCCCCGAGCCCGAGACCTTCACTTTTTTACGGAATCCATGCCCACTGACCTCGTCATACACGGCCACTTCTACCAGCCCCCGCGCGAGAACCCCTGGACCGAAGCCGTGGACCCGGAGCCCTCGGCCGCGCCCTTCCACGACTGGAACGAGCGCATCTACCGGGAATGCTACCGGGCCAACGACAACGCCCGCATCATGAACTTCCAGGGCGTGGTCGAGGATATCGTCTCCAACTACCGCATGCTCAGCTTCAACATGGGCGCCACCCTGCTGAGCTGGATGGAGCGCGTGCACCCCCTGGGCTACCAGCGCATCATCGAGGCGGACAAGGAAAGCCAGTCCCGCCTGGACGGCCACGGCAACGCCATCGCCCAGGCCTACAACCACAGCATCCTGCCCCTGTGCAACCAGCGCGACCTGCGCACGCAGATCCGCTGGGGCCTTGAGGATTTCAAGCACCGCTTCGGGCGCGACCCGGAGTCCATGTGGCTGCCGGAGACCGCGGTCAACCACGAGGTGCTCCACGCGCTGATCGACGCCGGCATGAAGTACGTGATCCTGGCCCCCCGCCAGTGCGCGCGGGTGCGGCCCCTGGAGGGCGAGGAGGAGGCCTGGCGCGACGTGTCCGACGGCAGCGTGGACCCGGGTGTGGCCTACCTGTACCGCCACCGCGACGGCAGCGGGCGAGGCATCGCCCTGTTCTTCTATGACGGCCCCATCGCCCAGGCCATCGCCTTCGAGAACGCCCTGGAGCGCAGCCAGGACCTGGTGGCCCAGTTCGCGCGCTCCAAGGGCGGGCCGGACCGCCTGGTGCACGTGGCCACCGACGGCGAAAGCTACGGCCACCATTCCCGCTGGGGCGACCGCGTGCTGGCCTACGCCCTGCGCAAGGAGGCGCCCCAGCAGGGCTTCTCGGTCACCAACTACGGGGCCCACCTGGCGGCCCATCCGCCCCTCTTCGAGGCCGACATCCAGGCCGGCCCCGACAACGAAGGCACGGCCTGGAGCTGCGCCCACGGGGTGGGCCGCTGGATCCGCGACTGCGGCTGCCACACCGGCGGCGAGGAGGGCTGGAACCAGGCCTGGCGCGGCCCCCTGCGCGCCTCCCTGGACCACCTGCGCGACTCCCTGGCGCCGGAGTTCGAGCGCGCGGCCGCGGAATACCTGAAAGACCCCTGGGCCGCCCGCGAGGACTTCATCCACCTGGTCCTGGACCCCTCGGCCGCGGCCAAGACGCGCTTCTTCGAGGCCCACGCCTCGCGGCACCTCGACCCCCAGGAACAGGAGCGCGTGCTCTGCCTGCTGGACATGCAGCGCCAGTGCATGCTGATGTACACGTCCTGCGGCTGGTTCTTCAACGACATCAGCGGCATCGAGACCGTGCAGATACTCAAGTACGCGGCGCGGGCGCTCGACTACGCCGCCGAGCTGGGCCTGCGCAACGTGCGCGCCTCCTTCCTGTCGCACCTGAAGGCCGCCCATAGCAACGTGGCCGGGCAGGGCGACGGGGAGGCCATCTTCCGCCACCAGGTGGAGCCGGGCCGGGTGGGCCTGGAGCGCCTGGCCGCCCACTGCGCCATCATGGCCCTGGCCGAGGGCCCCTCCCAGGGCCGCCTGGGCGGCTGGACCTGGGACGTCTCCAATTTCCAGCGCCGGGTCCGCGGGGAACGCAGCTTCGCCAGCGCGCGCGTGCGCCTGGACGGGCGCATCACCGGCCGCGGCTACGACGCCAGCGTGGTGGCCCTGCACTTCGGCGGCATGGATTTCGTGTGCTCGGTCAAGCCCTGGCAGGGAGAGGCCCTGCACGAGGCCGAGGCGGGCAAGGTGGACGAGGCCTTCCAGCGCGGCCGGGTCCCGGTGGTGGTGAGCTCCCTGCGCGCCGACCACGGGGGGATGGAGGTCGGCCTGGACCAGGTCCTGCCCGACGGGCGTGAGCACCTCAGCCGCAAGGTCTTCGAGAACCTCCTGCGCCAGGTCAGCGAGCAGACCTCCGCGGTCTACCAGGAGAACCGCGACCAGATCGACCTTTTCCAGGCGGCCGGCTTCCCCCTGCCGCCGGTCCTGCGCGCGGCCGCGGAGTACACCCTGTCGCTGCAGTTTGAGGCCGAAATCCGCAGCCAGAAGGAGAGCAAGGATCCGCGCGCCTATGAAAAGGCCGTGGCCCTGGCCCGCGAAGCCGCCTCCCTGGGATACAAGATCGACGCCACCGAGAGCCGCCGCATCTTCGGCGACATGATCACCAGCGCCGTGCGCCAGGCCATGGAGAGCCCGGATTCCACCCGTCTCAAGCAGGCCCTGGAGCTTCTGCGCCTGACCAACGAGCTGGGCATCAAGCCGGAAATGGAGCGTGCCCAGGAGATCGCCTGCCGGGCCAAGGACCAGATGCACAACCCCGACGACCTGCGGGAGCTGGCGCGCCTGCTGTGGCTCGATCCCCATCTCCTGGTCCACCCGGAAAAAGCCGCCTGACCATCCCCTTTCCACGGATTCCCTTAAATGAGCGAGATCCCCTCCACCGACGAAGCCTTGGAACGCCTGCTCCAGTGCCGGCACCACGATCCCCATTCGATCCTGGGCGCCCATCCCGGCCCCGCGGGCATGCTGTTCCGCTGCCTGCGGCCCGACGCCGTGGAGGTGACGGTTTCGGTCCCCGGACAGGGGCCCTTCGCCCTGCGCCTCGCGGATCCGCGCGGGCTGTGGGAGGGAAGCCCATCCTGGCTGGATGCCGGCCCCGGCGTGCAGGTGCGCGCGCGCTACGCCAAGGGCCCGGATTGGGTCAACGTGGATCCCTACGGCTTCCTGCCCTGCGTGGGCGAGATGGACGTGCACCTGCTGGGCGAAGGGCGGCACTGGAACGCCTATGAAAAACTGGGCGGGCACCCAAAAGTCCAGCAGGGCATGAAGGGCGTGGCCTTCCTGCTGTGGGCCCCCGGGGCCTCCGGGGTGGCGGTGGTCGGGGACTTCAACGCCTGGGACGGCAGGCTGCACCCCATGCGCAGCCTGGGCGGCGGCGGCCTCTGGGAGCTTTTCGTGCCCGGCCTGGCAGACGGAGCCCTCTACAAATATGAGATCCATCCCAACGGCGGCGGCGCCCCGCTGATCAAGACGGATCCCTGCGCGCAGGCCACCGAGGTCCCGCCGAGCACGGCCGGGCGCGTGTACACCAGCGACTACCGCTGGCGGGACGAGGCCTTCCTGGCCCAGCGCGAGGCGCGCCAGGCCCAGCGCGCGCCGCTGTCTGTCTACGAGGTCCACCTGGGCTCCTGGCGCACCATGCCGGAGGAGGGCGGCCGCTCCCTGACCTACCGGGAGCTGGCGCCGCTGCTGTCCGCCTACTGCCTGGACCTGGGCTTCACCCACGTCGAGATGATGCCGGTGATGGAGCACCCCTACGGACCCAGCTGGGGCTACCAGGTGGGCTCCTACTTCGCCCCCACCGCGCGCTGGGGCAGCCCCGACGATTTCCGCTTCCTGGTGGACAGCTTGCACCAGGCCGGCCTGGGGGTCATCCTGGACTGGGTCCCGGCCCACTTCCCCCGCGACGCCTACGCCCTCGGGCGCTTCACCGGCGAGGCGGTCTACGAGCACGCCGACCCGCGCCAGGGCGAGCACCCGGACTGGGGCACCTACATCTTCAACTACGGCCGCGACGAGGTGGCCAACTTCCTCATCGCCAACGCCCTGTATTGGCTCAAGGAATTCCACGCCGACGGGCTGCGCATCGACGCCGTCGCCTCCATGCTCTACCTGGACTACAGCCGCAACTCCGGCGAGTGGATCCCCAACTACTTCGGCGGGCGCGAGAACCTGGAGGCCCTGGACTTCATCAAGCTCCTCAACGTGGAGGCCCACGCCCAGGTCCCGGGCTGCCTCATGATCGCCGAGGAGAGCACGGCCTGGCCCTCGGTGAGCCGCCCGGTCTACGCCGGCGGCCTGGGCTTCGGCTTCAAGTGGAACATGGGCTGGATGCACGACACGCTGGACTACTTCAGCAAGGACCCCATCCACCGCCAGTACCACCACCACGACCTGACCTTCGGCCTGCTCTACGCCTGGAGCGAAAACTTCATCCTGCCGTTGAGCCACGACGAGGTCGTCCACGGCAAGGGCTCGCTGTGGGACAAGATGCCTGGGGACCGCTGGCAGAAGGCCGCCAACCTGCGCTCGCTGTACGGGTACATGTGGGCCCATCCGGGCAAGAAGATGCTGTTCATGGGGCAGGAGTTCGGCCAGGTGGGGGAATGGAGGCACGACCAAAGCCTGGACTGGCACCTGCTGCAGTATCCCGAACACAAGGGCCTGAAGCGCCTGGTGAAGGACCTCAACGCCGTCTACCGCGACCATCCGGCCCTCTGGGACCTGGACGGCGAGCCCGGCGGCTTCGAATGGCTGGACGCCAACAGCGCCCAGGCCAACATAACGGCCTTCGTCCGCCGCGCCGCGGACCTGGCCCAGGCCTCCGTGGTCGTGGTGGGCAATTTCTCCCCCTTGCCCAGGACCTACCGCGTCGGCCTGCCGCGGGGGGGCATGTGGAAGGAACTGCTCAACACCGACCTGGAGATCTACGCCGGCGGCGGCCTCTCCAACAAGGAGCTGCACGCCGAGGCCCTGCCCTGGCAGAACCAGCCCTTCAGCGTGGAGCTGACCCTGCCGCCTTTGGCCGTGCTGTGGTTGCGTAAGGTGTAGGGGGAGCCGCCCCTTCGGGGACGGCGAGTAAAAGCAAGAATTGAATGGCTTCGGACTAAATTACAGCGGCCGGGTGACCCGGCTTTTGAGGTACAGATCCCGCCATTCGGCGTATTTGTCCGCCAGCACCGGCGACTCCTCCTTCAGGGAGGGGCAGCAATATTCCACACTGCGGCTGTATCTGGCGAAGACCCGCATGCGCTGGCCGCAATGCGGGCAGTCCACGCCCTCGGGGGCCAGGTCCACGGGCTTGGCCGGAGGCGCGGCGGGCTTGGGAGCGGGAGCGGCGGCGGCGGGCGCTGTGGAGGGCACTGGGGCGGGGTTGGCGGCGGGCACTGGGGCGCTGGCTTCGGACACGGGCATCTCCCTTATGGCTTCTGCGTCCCGGTCCCGGGAAGCATCACCAAATTCGACTTCGCTTTTTTGAACTGCAGGCCCCGGTTCGCGCGGCCGACTTCCTGGATGCTGAGGATGCTGTACAGGGAGAGGTGCAGGGTCTTCACGTCCTCGAACTTACGCTTGAGGTCCTCGGCCACCGGGTCCACGACCGGGGAGCGGCGCTCGAAGATGAAGTCCGAGACTGCCACAAAACTGATGCCCAGCTCCGAGTCCTCCACTTTGTTGGCGCGCAATTCCACCAGCTTGGAGTCCAGGGGGTCGCGGTAGCTGACGATGAAACAGGTTTTGGGCTCTTTCTTCTCCATAGCCACCATAGATACGCCGTCCGCAGCCCGCCGTCAAGCCGCGCCCGGCCAGGGGCCTTGCCCATGGCCCTGTTTGGGAGTATGAACATTGGGGGCGGGGGCCTTCAGGGAGTCGTTGCATGTGGTGGATCTTTATTGCGGTGGGTATCTTTGCCGGCATCGCCTCAGGCATGTTTGGAATCGGCGGCGGGGTGATCGTGGTGCCGGCCCTGGTCCTGTTGGTCGGCTTCAGCCAGGAGACGGCTGTGGGCACCAGCCTGGCCGCCCTCTTGGCCCCGGCTGGCATCGCTGCGGTGCTGCAGTACCATCAGCAGGGCAAGGTGAACCTGGCCGCGGTCCTCTGGATCGCCCTGGGGATTTTCCTGGGCGCCTGGCTGGGCGCCATTCTCGCGTTGCGCGCCGGTGAATCCCGCATGAGGCTGGCCTTCGGCGTCTTTATGATTGTCCTGGGAATCTGGCTCACCGTGTCCGCGGTAAGGGGAATCGGCGTCCGAAACCTTTGATTCATTTTTTTCGCTGATTAGATTCTGCACTAGCATCAATCGGTTGTAATCCAGTGTAAGCGGCATCGCCCCGTGCTTGCCATAGCTCAAACAGCGCCGCTACAATGTATAAAAGGTCATTCACCTATAAAAATAGGGATCAGCCATGAAATCATCGTTCCTTAGGGTGGGCGGGACTTTCTCCCTGCTTCTGGCCGTCTGGATTGCGGCCGGCTGCGCGACGATGGGCCCCCCGGAGCCGGTGGATGTCCGCACGCGCATGTCCCAGAGCGTTTTTCTGGACCTTTCAAACCAGGCGGCCAAGACCGTCTTTATTCGCTGCCGGGACAGCTCCGATACCGACAGTATGGCCGGTGCGGACATGGAGGACGCCCTCAGGTACAAGCTCCGGGCCGAAGGCTACACCATCCTGTCCTCGCCCCAGGGCGCCTTCTACGTCATCCAAGCCAACATCCGTTATGTGGGTGAGCGGGATAACGCGGACATGGGCGCGGTGCTGGGCGCCGGCTTCGGCGGGGCGGTCATCGGAACCATGGTGGGCGGCCGCAACGGCACGGGCCTGGGATTACTCGCCGGCCTGGTCGCCGGATCCATGGCCGCCCGGGACGTCACCTATATCCTGGTCACGGACGTCCAGATCACGGAGAACGACGCCAATTACGACCAGTTCCGGACCCGGGTCGTCTCCTACGCCGGCCAGATGAATTTGGAGTTCTCAAGGGCCGAACCGGCCTTGGTGGACCGCCAATCCTCCGCCCTGGCCGCCATCTTCTAGCCTTTCCACCCATTGGGGACTGCCGAAAAGGAACAGGTTGAAACTGCCCGGGACCGCGGGGATACTACAGGCTTGTGAACACTACGGTCCCGTAGCTCAGCTGGATAGAGCAGCAGATTTCTAATCTGCCGGTCGCGCGTTCGACTCGCGCCGGGGCCAGACTATTCTAGGAAGCCCCAAAGGGTGGACAAATGGCCCTGTAAAGGCTATAAAACATGCCCGTTTTCAGGGTTCCGGCCCTGACGCATGGTGGGTGTAGCTCAGCTGGTTAGAGCACCAGATTGTGGATCTGGGGGTCGGGGGTTCAAGTCCCCTCATCCACCCCATGTATTATCGGGGGACAGGCCTTGATCCGAGGCCTGTCCGGTATGGTCACGTAGCTCAGCTGGATAGAGCGCTGCCCTCCGAAGGCAGAGGTCGAAGGTTCGACTCCTTTCGTGACCAAAGATCGGCGGAAAACGGGTGCCATTGGCCCGTTTTTTGCCTTTTGGACCTGTTGACAGCGCCAAAGAGCCTTCTTATAGTCTTTGTCCCTGCGGGCACGTAGCTCAGTTGGTAGAGCAGATGACTCTTAATCATCGGGTCGTAGGTTCGATCCCTACCGTGCCCAAAGCCTAGGCCCTCAGGGCCATGTACCACCGCCTAAGACGGCGGTGCGCGGGATTAGCTCAGTGGTAGAGCGTCTCCTTGCCAAGGAGAAGGTCGTGGGTTCAAGCCCCATATCCCGCTCCAATTAAAAAGCCCCTATGCCGGAAGGCGTAGGGGCTTTTTCTTTTTAAGAGCGGCCTTGAATTCCTCAAAAGCCGCGATTCCCGATTCCAATTCCGCCCAGGTCCTGACGGCCTTAATGTCGATTTTGTGGCGCTGCGCGACCCCTAAGGCCTGTTTAAAAGCCTGATGGTCCTTCCAATGAATATAGGCGGCCAAGCGGTCCTTGACGCAGTCGGTGGGCGTCAGCAGTGGCAGTATCCCGTATGGGGTCTTCAGGTGCCCCAATTTCTTGACGGTTTCTTGGCCGATCGACACCGGCGGAGGGACGAACTCCGCGTAATACTCACAGTCCGGATGGTCGAAATGTCTGCCTTCGGTCTCTTTGAATTCGATCTGTTCGAGTGCAGCCTTAATTTTTTTCCGCGGTTCGTGGCTTACGAAATCCAAATCAAAGGATTCGTAGGCGTTGTCCGTGTAGATGGAGACGCAGGCTCCTCCGACCAGCGCCGCCTCAATGCCTCTTTTTTGGAGATGCGCGCAAAGCGCGGCGGCCGAGTCGCGGATACCCAGCTTGTTCCAGGATATTCTGGTCATGGCTTGCCTTGACGTCTGGGCCGGGTGCGTCGGGTGTACAGGTCCTCGATTTGTGCGTTTGGAAGGGAACTGAATGAGGTGTTCAAAAGCGCTTCAAGGTCCTTTCGAAATGGATACCGTGGATTCAACTGGAATAGGCGTGTGCGGCCGGCAAGGCGGCTGACGACGATACCTCCGCGTTCCAGACGCTTTAGTTGCTGCTGGATTGGAGATAGCGGCGAACCGAAGTTGGAAGCAATGCCACGCGCGTAACCTTCACGGAAGCGTAGGAGGTAAAATAGGATCTTTTCGACGTTGGGATTTCCGAACAAAGCTTCGAGCATGGCAGGCTCCTAAAGACCTATTAAGTAGTTCATATTAGTTTAAAAATAGGTCGTAGTCAAATTCATGCATTGGCAAAAAAACGGCAAAGCCTCTTTGTCGCGCGGGGCATTTTGGGGCATTCCCTGTCACCCTGAAATCACCAATCAGCGCCCGGGGCGGAGTCTTAGATGAGAAAGAGGATTGTCGGCGTTGTGTTTTAAGTGACTTGCCGTGCCGGGTTGCCAAAGGGAAGGTCGCGGGTCCAATCCCCCTATCCCGGTCCATTTAAAAAGCCCCTATGCCGGAAGGCCTAGGGGCTTTTCTTTTGTGGTTTTTCGGGGCTGTCTTTTTGAAATCTAATGTGGCGGTTTCGGTGGTCAGGACCCAAGCCGGTCAGAAACAAGGTCTCAACCCGCCCCTTTTCGTTCCTCAAAATTTGCAGGTATCCGTTGCCGTCCAGTTGGGCGATTGGGGATTGAGTCACATCGGTGGTGTATACCAGCTTGTCCGGTGCCAACCACCTCAGCCTGATGTCGGGGAATCCATTGGGATGGCTATCCCGGTAAAATAAACCTGCACCGGACATCCGGAGAGCGAATGTTTTGCCGCTTGGGCTTCTGTAGGATCCCACAAGGGAACGTGGATCGGGAATAAGCTCAGAGGGCTTTCCGACCTGGACCAGAGTGCTCAGGCGTTTTTTCTCCCAATAAGTCTTCATACTCCAAAGGCCGTCCGCTCGCGGTTCAAGGTGCAGCGTCCATTTCGGGCCGATGTTTAAAGAACCGAAACGGCCTCCCCTCGTTTGGACCAGGATTTCCCGGACGCCCCGGTAGTTAAGCCGGAATCCCTTGCGTTTGAACGTCAGTTCCCAGAACTCAGGGCGTCCCACACCCTCGTAAAATCCCGCGGCTGCCTTGTATTTCACGGGCAGTGGTAGGGATTTCCGTTTTGCAGGGGGTTTCGAAGCGGGTTTCGGTCCGGTCTTTTTTTTGTCCAGCAGAAATTTCAGAGCATAACCGCTATACAGCCCCTTGGGCTCCTCGCGGTTGCGCAAAAGCACCACGCAAAGGTCGGGCCCGGGAAGCCGGCAAAACTCCGAACTGAAGCCGACATCCAAACCAGCATGGCCCACCCAGCGGCGTCCATAGACGGTGCCCAACTCCAGGCCGGCGGCGTAGGGCACAGACTCCGGACTTTTGCGCAGGATTCGGCCCGGGCGCAGCTGGGCACGGTACAAGGCCGGACTTCCGAGGCTTTGTTCGCGCAAGCTGTGCGCCCAGAGGCCCAAATCCCCGACGCAGCTCCAAAGGCCTCCAGGGCCGGGCAGGTCCCGGTAGGTGGGCGCGACCTCCCAGCGTCCACCCCGCCAACGATGCCCTTGGGCGCGTTCCGGGATCCAGAGGTCGTTGTTTTCGGCGAATCGGGTTCGCGTCATGGAAAGGGGCAAAAAGATGTTCGCCTCGGCGTAACAAGCGAGGCTCATGCCGCTGCAACGCCGGACGATCTCCGCCAGCAGGAAATACCCGTCGTTGTTATACAGATGCTCCTGGCCGGCGGGGAAATTTCGTTCCTTTTGATTGCTCAAAAGCCTGATGTGTTCGGGAGTGCCCGGTTTCCACGCTCCGGCCAACGCGTCGTGGAAGCGCAGGTCAAACAAGCTGAGCAGTCCGCTGCTGTGGTGCATCAGGTGGCGGATCTTGATGCCTTTGAAGCCGGCGCCAAACTCGGGGAGGTACTTTCTAAAGTCGTCCTCGATGGAAAGGCGGCGCCGGTCCTGAAGCAGGAGCACACAAAAGGCGGTGAACTGTTTGGAGATCGAACCAAGGTTGAACATCGTCCTGGAGGTGATCGGATCTACCGATCCAAGGCGGTGGGAACCATATCCGCGCAAGTAGAGGGCCCGGCCCTTTTTGAAGACGCCCAAGGCTCCGCCCGGTTTGTCAGGCGCCGTGGTTTTTTCCAGGATTGCGTCCAGTTCGCTCCATCGTTTCATCAAGGCTTATTCATAGTGTGTCCAAAAGCGCAGGACCTTAGATCTCCCCGTCCAACCTCACCGCATCCTCATGATTGTACGCCAGCACCTGCAGTCCGGCCTCGGGGTCCTCTTGCGGCTCCTGCTTGCTCCAGATGGTTTCGCACAGCATGCGCAGGCTTCCATTCACCAGGGCCAGTTCCAGCCAGATCTTCGATTTTTCGTGGAGCCTGCGGGAGCCCCTGAGCCTGAGCTTCTCCGGGGTGGCGTTCCCCATAGCATTTTGAAGATGGTCCCTGAAGTGGTCCATGGGCGGGAGATCATTTTTGGCCAGGAAGCTGCGGTCCGAGGTCCAGCCCCTGAACTGGTCCGGGCTGAGGTCGCGGTACTGGGCCACGACAGAGGGTTTTCCCGGCACCAGGGCCTTGCCCCAGCCGGTGGCCGAGGCCAATTTTGGGTCCGCGGTCTGGAGGATGTAGCGCCGCATGCCCACGAACTCCTCCCGGTACAACTCCAGGAAGTGGACCCGCACCTGCCAGCCCCTTTGCTCCCCCATTTCGCAGTGCACCACTTCGGACAGCAGGCGCAACTCCTCGGTCCGGTTCGGGATCCTGAATTCCACCTGCAGGAGACTCCCCTTGGGGGCGGGCTTCGTGCTGTTGAAAGCCAGGCCGCTCTCGGACAGGTTGATGGCCTCCCCTGTGGTGCCGGTCCCGAAGTTTTCCCCATAGGGCCAGAAACGGACGGCGCTGTTCAGGGATATCCGGCGATGGGAGCGATGGTCAAAGCCCATGGTTTCCGGATTCGTGGGCCAACAGCCACTTCTTGGCTTTGATGCCGCCCGTGAAGCCGGTCATGCTTCCGTCGGCTCCGATCAGGCGGTGGCAGGGAACGACAATGGGAATGGGGTTCCGGCCGGTGGCTCCGCCCACGGCCCGCGCGGCCTTGGGCTTGCCCAGCGCCTTGGCCAGGGCCCCATAGCTGAGGGTGGCTCCATAGCCGATGCGGCGCAGGCCTTTCCATACGCTGAGGTCGAAGTCGCTGCCTTGGGGATCGAGGGACAGGTCGAAGCTGGTGCGGGCGCCTTGGAAGTATTCCTTAAGCTGGCGCGCGCATTCTTTGAGGGTCGCCTTGGCTTTGGCGCTGGGGCTTTCGGCGGGAGCCTTGCTTTTGGCTTCGTGCGGCCAGAGGATCCCGACGAGGCCGCGGTCCGATGCCAGCAGGGTCAGGGGGCCGATGGGGCTTTTGAAAACACTGCGCGAAAGGGTCATGTCCGCCTCGCAAGGGTCCGGCTTCGCTGGAATTTTTTTTGGCATTATCCCGGGGCTTGTGGGAATATTTTGCCTGAACTGCGCCGTTTTTTTTACAAAAAAAGAGGGGGAAGCATGCCTGCCTATGTCCTGGCCCGCGTCGCGGTCAGCAACTTCGAACAGTACAAGAAATACGGGGAAGCCAGTTCCGCGGCGGTGGCCAAGTTCGGCGGCAAATTCGTCGTGCGGGGAGGGCAAACCATCGCCCTGGAGGGGCCTGTGGACGCCCGGCGCATGGTCATCATCGAATTCCCGAGCCTGCGCCACGCCCAGGATTGGTACCAATCCGCGGAATACCAGGCGGCCAAAGGTCTGCGGGCGGGCGCGGCGGTGGCGGAATTTTTAGCCGTGGAAGGAGTTTAGCTTAGGGATTCTTTGGGAAGCATCATTCGTTGTCCTCGACGTCGTCCTGCGCCGCCAGCCTGACCCAGGCCTCACCGGCTCCGTCGATGTGCACGCTCACGGACCAGGGGCGGCAGCAGACTTGGCAGTCTTCCTCATAGGATTGGCGCTTGCCGCCGGCGGGATCGATGGCGACCTCGTTGGGTTCGCCGCAATAGGGGCAGTCCAGGGTCTGGTGGATCAGCACGGCATCAATGCGAATTGCGCATTTCCATCTGAGCGCGTTTTTGCAGGGTAAGGTAGCGGTCCACCTTTTCAAGGTCGGGCTTGCTGATGCCGGAGAAGCTCAACCCGGTGCTCCAGGTGCTGCCGACCGGCTTGCGCCAGCGCACTTCGGCGATGGCGTTCATGGGGATGGGTATTTCAGGCAGGCTGACCTGGATCCAGAGGCGCGAACCCATGGGTATGAGCACGTTGGCGCTGATCTTCATGCCGCCCAGGCTGATGTCCTCGCTCTTCACCTGTCGGTCCTCGGCCATCTTCGTGAAATCACGGATTTCCGAGGTCCTGGCCTTCACGGCCTTGGGAGCCACGTATTCCTCCTGCTTCAGGAGCTTGGCTTCCTCGTCGGCCCCGATCACCCTGTATTTGATGTCCAGCGCCGCGTTCAGGCGCTCAAAACGCCGGTTCTCCAGGGCTTCCTTGGACAACTGGGCCTCATCCGCGCTGATCAGCGCGGGCGCCGTTTTGTTGTCCGTGCTTTCATCCATGAGTGCCACGGGTGCCTCCCTGGTTTACGGTCGGAGCGGGTGAAGCGCTCACGATCTTGCAATTCAACAATAATCATAGGGGCTCTCACAAGATGGCGCAAGATTTCCACAGTGTTTTTTTGGGATTGTTTCGGAATGCGGGATAGTTAAAACGCTGTAAAAAGCTCGTACAAACAACAAGTCCCATCTGAATTGTCGCTGAAGTGCCATCCTGCGCGGCTTGAAGGCCAGGGGTCGTCATCATGAAGCGTTTGCAATCATTGGCAGGGCTTTGCGATATACGCCTTTGTGCGGGGGCGGGTGACCGGAAAAACCCTTGCAATCACAGTGTCCTCGTAGCTCAGTTGTATAGTGCAGCGGTTTCCTAATTTGAAAAACGCGTTTTTGAAAGTCCGTGCCACGAAAGCAAAAATCGGGAATAACCTTAACAGCTCTGCCGTTTTCCGCATTCCCGTTTCGCCGGACTTAGGCGCGTTTAGCATCGTTTAAGCGAAATTTTGCTACACCAGCGCTACACAAAAAAAGCGATAAAATCGAAGCAGGAACCGTTGCGCTGTCGAGGAGGCTGTCGGGAATCTGTGTAGCAGAATCTGCTACACAGATTCGGGAGGCAGAAGAGCCACAGCTCAATTTTCCGCGGCACTATCTGAAGCGTAAGGCGGAACCCGGAATATGGGGCTTATGAAAAATATGCTTGTAAAAAGTGATGGGAATGGCTAAAGTGGGCAGGTGGGAATTCCCACTTTGGAGGCGGAATCATGCCGAAAGTCATGGAATACGACGCGAGACTGGACGTTAAGAAGCGGCTGACGCTTCGCGGGGCCTTGTTCGAGTACTATCACGTCCAAGAGCTTCCCAACGGACGGATCATGCTGGACCCCCGCGAACTCGTCGCTCCCTTCGAAGTGTCGAAGAGGACCCTTGCGACGATGGATGCGAGCGTGGAAAACCTCAAAAAAGGGAAGGTCTCCAAGCCCATTGATCTGTCGAAATTCGAAGCCCGTTAAGTGGCGTCCCTACAGTTCAAGATAAGAATGGGGATTCCTGAGATGGACGCGCTATGGACCCGCCTATCCACCGGAGCCGAAAGCGGCAATCTCAAAGGGGATGACGAAAAGCTCCATAAAAAATGGGGCAAGGCCATGGCGCTTCTGGCCGGGAATCCGGCGCATCCCGGCCTTCATAGCCACGAAATCGAACCCCTAAGTCGCCGTTACGGAAGGAAAGTTTTTCAGTCGTACCTGGAAAATAGAAATCCGAAAGCTTCCAGGATGTATTGGGTCTATGGTCCTGGAAGGGCGGAAATCACGGTTATCGGCTTGGAACCTCATCCCGAAGATTCAAAAAACTCGGGCTATGATAGGGTCCATTTATCGCCGATGGGCCAAGAGTTGGGCCGGCAGAAGGCCTGACTGGTCCTGACATCTTAAGTCTTCGAGTACATCAGCCGTTGCTGCGCCCCGGCACAATCGGGATTGGGAGTCTCATAGCCCATCCCCTTGTAGGCCTTGGCCCTTTTGCGCCACATGGACACCGTCAAAGCCATCGCCGAATCCAGGTAGTCATAGATCTCAACGACGCTTTTGCCGGGATGCGCCCGGTGCAACCTGCCCGCGTATTGGATGACCTTGCCCTTGAAGGCCACCGGCATTGCCAGGAAGAGCGTGTCCAGCGCGGGCAAGTCAAAACCCTCGCCGATGAAGGAGCCGGTCGCGAAAAGGCAAGGCCGTCCTCCGGAAGCCAAAACCACCGCGATTTCGTCCAGGACTTGTCGCCGCTCTTTTTTGCCCATCTGCCCTATCAGGGTGAAGCTTCGGACCGAGGGACAGGCCATTTGAACCGCGTCCTTGAGGATTTCGAGGTGGTCCTTGCGTTCGGAAAGCACCAAGGGGAAGCGTCCCGCCTCCAAGGCTACAGCCACGTCCCAGGCAATAAGGCGGGTCCTCGCTGGGTCTTGAGCCAGGGCTGACCAGACCAGGTGTAAGGCGGGCTGGGCTCCCGCGTCGGCGGAGAGCCGGAAGGAAGTCTCCCGGAAATGGACTTTCCGTTCGACATCGTTTTGGGATAGGGCCGGCACTTCGTGGCGGAGGGGGCCGCATTGCAGATAAATGATTTTCTGGAGGCCGTCGCGCCGGAACGGCGTGGCGGTCAGTCCGGCCACATATCGGGAGCTGAAGCGCTTCATGACGCTTTCGAAGGTTAGGGCTGGCAGGTGGTGGCATTCGTCCACGATGACCTGGCCGTATCCCGAGAACAGGGGGTCTTCGGGCTTGAGTTTGCCCAGGGACTGGATCATTGCAACATCCAATGCGCCGGTGAGCTTGCGCCGTTGACCCCCCAGGACGCCGATGTCGGAATCCTTGAGGCCCAGGAATTCCTTCAGCCGGGCCTTCCATTGCTCCAGGAGCGGCGCACGGTGGACCAGAATAAGCGTGGAAACTTTGCGCTTGGCGATGAGGGCGCAGGCGACCACGGTTTTGCCCGTGCCTGGGGGCGCGACCAGGACGCCGGTGTCGTGGGCCGCCAGCGCCTTGAGGGCCCGCTTCTGCTGGGCGTCGAGCTCGCCTTCGAATTGGCGCCGACGTTTGGCGCCGGACTGGCGGGCGTCCTTGAGCTCCACTTCGGCCCCGGCCTCGGATGCCCAGGCCAGGCAGTCGTCCAGGCAGCCACGAGGTAGCCAAAGGTCCCCGTCCAGGTTCTCGCCGCAGAAGATGTAACGCGGGGTGTTGTAAGTGGAGAAGCGCAGTTGCTGCCGCTCAAAGAACACGGGATTGGCGAAGGTGGCGCTGCGTTTGAAGGCGCTCACCAAGCCCGAGGGTAGCGAGGCGCTCATTCCGAGCCTGATCCCGTTGGAAAGCGTGAGTTCGATCTTGCCCGTGTATTCCAGCGGACGCCGGGCGTCCAGGCCCTGGTCCAGAATCCGTTCCGCCTCTTTAAGGCCCTTTTCCACGGGCGGAATCGGGCTTGAATCCTGAATCTCATGGGGCGCGAGGATGGCCTCCAACTCAGCCAATCCTAGCCGACGCAGTCCCGCCAGATAGCCCCATTGGTCGGCATGGGGCTGGAACTGTCCGTCCAGGAAGACGCTGTTCCCGGCCTGGCGGGGCATTTTTTGGAGCGGCAGGGCGATCAGGTTTCCAAAACCGCCCTTGGGCAGGTTGTCCTGGTTGGGGAACAGTCGGTCGTAGCTGCTGAGCTTGATCTGTGATCGGCTGGCTGAGGCCCGCGCCAGGATCAGGGTTCCGAGTTTCCGGGCGAGGCGGGCTGGCACGGGTCGGCTGAAGAAGATCCAGGCGTGGCCTCCTTGGCCCGACCGGGACCGTTCCAGCGCAGCTTCGGCACCCAGTTCCCGGGCCGCCTGGACGTAGGCGGCGACGTCGCCTTCCCAATGTTCGTCATCAAAGTCCGCCGCCAAGAACACGCAGGAATCGTCTCGGCGGATGGCGTAGGTCCCGATGGTCTGGCGGCCCTCCAAATGGTCCCTGGCGGCGGTCTCATCCAGAGGCAGGAAGGCCTCTGGGGGTAAGCTGTCGTAGCCGCGTTTGGCTTTTTTGCCGACCTTACCCTGCCAGGCTCGCGTTAAGACGGGGACGTAGCCCTTCTGTACCTTGCCGTCCGCGGAGCGGTGTTCCCAGAGCTTGGCATAAAGGTCCGGGCGGCAGCGGAACAGTTCGAGGAAAAGCCCGATTTTGGCCGCGGGATCGCTGGGCGTTTCCGCTCGCGCCGGGACGCCCGCGACTGGAGGGAGCGTCGCGCCGCGCGCTCCGGCGTCGTGTTCCCTTAGCTGAGCCAGAATGGACTGTTTTTCCGCCTCCAACTGACGGAGGCGTTCAAGGAGTTGGCTGCGGGCGGCTTCGCCCGATTCGGAATCCGGTTCGACGCTCATGGGACAAGTTTGCCCTTTTTGGAGCGGAAAGGAACCCCCTTACAGGCGGCCTTGGCGCGGGCGTGGGGCCCGGCCATGCCGGGCCGCTCTTTGGCGGCCGCCCGGCCTGGCCGGACCCATCGGCCAGGCATTGGATGTCCCGTCCGCCTTGCGGTCGCGTAGCCTGCGTTACGACGGCACCACCGAAACGTTTCGGTTTCCAACCGGCAAAACTCCATGCCGTCCGATAGAAAGTGCAGCGCTGCACTTTTGTGGGTCTCAAAAGAAAGACTCAAGCACTTTCAAGCCCTCTTCCTTTTAGGTCGAAGAAGAGAGCGTCCAGCCCATCTTTGGCGGCTAGATTCAAGGGTGTCACCAGGAAGTTTTTGGGTCGGTCTCCCCAAACCCAGGCATCCTTAGCCCAGTTCCAAACACGCCTAGCCCGTTCTGTGCTTCGGGCGACATAGAAGATTGTGTCGTTTTCGTATGCGTATCTTAGACTGTGCAGGATGTCGATGAATTTGCGCCGAGGATAAGACTGGCGTTCGAATTCCAGGATACCCCGGCCTTGGCGTCCATGGGCGTTGAAGCTGAAGATCCCATCGGCCACGCGGGGGTTGCCCAGATACAGATGCCGGCCTTGTCGTAACTGGTGGGGCGCGATCCAGGTGGAGCCCTTGGCGCCCGAGAGTTCAAAGGCGATGCGCATGTCTACGACGCTCAGGGCTTGCACGAGCGCCGCGGTCATCTCCAGGGGCCGCTGGGGAAAGTCGTGGGTCTGGTCCGGAGGCAGGAGCCTCGCCTCAATCAGGGCCCGGTTCCCGGCGGCGGTGATGGTGTAAATGCTCCGGTCCGCGCCCCAGGGGAAGTGGACGTACTGGAGCAGCCCTTCGTTTTTCAGATGGGTCAGCCGTTTGGAAGCCGCCTGGTGAGTGGCGTCGGACCAGAAGCGCCGAAGATACTGCCTCGGCGTCATGAGTCGGTTCTGCCAGGTATACCAGAGCAGAGCGAGGTCCCTGCGGGTCAGTTCAAGGCCCATGATTCGAACCTAGGGCCGAATCTAAAGGGGCGGGTGTTTGAAGTGACCTCGGGCGCCGGCAGGGTCCTGCCCGCGCGGGTAGGTGAAAAGGTGTGTCCTGATTGGAACGTTGGAGCGGTGTGCGTCGCCGCGGCTGTGCGTCTCGGTCATGGCGTCCTCGCTTGTGCGTAGCATCGCTGGGTACGAGCGCATCCTACAGACTGGAGCTACCATTTTCAAGCAAATCAGAGTCCGTTACAAAAACTGCACCGGTGCAGTTTTTGGCCCAATTTGCGACCTCATATTTCGGCCACGATTCCAAAAACCGAAACGTTTCAGTTTCTGTACGGTGGGCGCATGTTTCGTGGGATACGAATACAAGCCAGGACTTGAAAAATTCGGGCTCCAATTTCTTCGTGGACTTTGATTGCTAACATCTCTTGCCCCGTTGTACCCACGCAACCCCCTGCCAAACAGAAAAAGCACTCAAAAACCACGGCCCTTCGCTCCGGCTGGAGCCTCCGCGCACCCGAACCCACCCGCTCACATAGACTGTGGTGAATGGGGTGTGACCGGGTGGGTTCGGGTGACAGGGCCGTGGTTTTTGAGCAGAGACTGGAAGGGTGAGATCAAGGTGGGTGGGGAAGAGGAGGTGGTTGGGAGTGGGACGGGGGCATATTGGGGACGTGAAGCAAAGACCAAGGATAGGGCAGATCGGACCGGAGTCGTACAAGATTTCTGCCGGCGGCAGGCTGAGATTAGAGCCATGATTAGATGGTGGGTGGAACCGTTGCAAAGGACATTGGATAACGTTATCCTTGGGACACTGATGGAAACTCTTACGCCTTCTCCTACCCCCGCCCTACTCGCCTGGTCCCGCCAGGAGAGCGGCTATTCCATTGCCAGGGTTGCTAAGCGGCTGGTGGTAAAGCCGGAGAAGGTGGAAGCCTGGGAAAGAGGGGAACGGCGCCCGACCCTGGGCCAATTGGAACGCTGGGCGAAGTTCTTGCACCGACCTTTGAGCCTTTTCTTCCAGGAACAGCCCCCGAAGCTTGCGCCGTTGGCGACCGAATATCGGCACCTATCCACCGTGGACCCCGGTCAGGAGTCTCCCGAACTGAGGTTAGCCCTACGGCAGATGCTGGCGCGTCGTGAAAATGCCTTGAATCTCCACCAGGAACTAGGCATAGACATCATTTCTTTTGACTTGCAGGCCCGCCTAGATGAAAGGCCGGAGAGCGTCGGCCAGCGTTTGCGGGCCGCCTTGGACATGGATTTGGATCGGCAGTTCGCCTGGAAGGACGCCTACCAGGCCTGGAACGGCTGGCGCGACGCCGCCGAAGGCCTGGGTGTCCTCGTGTTCCAGTTCGGAAGAGTACCCCTGTCCGAAGTTCGGGGCTTGTCGCTGCTCAAGGCCCCCCTACCCGTGGTAGCGGTGAACTCCAAGGAATTCGCTGAATCCCGGGCATTCACTTTGCTCCATGAACTGGTTCACCTGATGCTAGCATTTGGCCGGCAAGAGGAAGCCGCTTCCAAGGAGAAGCGCTCCGGTAAGCAATGGGACACCGTAGAGCGTTTTGCAGAGATTGCGGCCAGCCATGCCTTGATTCCGGAAGAGGCGCTTGAACGGCAGATAAGGGACCTAGGGCTGGGTCGGAAGGGTTGGGACGTGGAGGGGGTGCGCGGACTAGCCCGGCGTTTCAAGATCACCCCCCTGGCGACCGCCACACGCCTGAGGGAAAGCGGTCACATGACCTGGGTGACCTTCAATGCCTGGAACAAGAACTGGCAGGCCTGGGTGAAAGAGCATCCTAAGAAGGTCGGTGGTTTTGCCAAGCCGGTGGACCTAGCCGTGGGACGGGCGGGCCGATCTTTCGCCCAATTGGTCGTGGAAGCCCTGGAACGCAACCGGATCACAGCGGTGGACGCCTCACGGTACATGGAACTTAAGTACCAGCATTTTGACAAGCTACGCGACCGACTTGTGCATGGTGGCGGTGAGTTAGCCCGTGCCTGAGGCGAGAAGGGAACTCTACTCAGTGGACACCAGTTCCTTTATGGACTGGCAGGACCGCTATTATCCCACGGACGTGTTTGGGAGCCTTTCGCTGAAGCTGGAGTCCCTGGTTCAACAGGCTCGCTTTGTGGCGCCAAGGATGGTGCGCGAGGAACTGGACGCGGTGGCGTCGCCAGATTTGGTTGGCTGGGCCAAAAAGCATCCCAAGGTTTTCGTGCCCAATCCCGAGGTGCTGGCCGAGACCTTGAGCATTCAAGGCAAGTTTCCCGGATTGCGTGATCCAAAGGCTCAGTTTGACGAGGCCGATGCCTATGTCATCGCTTTGGCCAGGATCCGGCAGGGCGTTGTTGTTACACAGGAAACGCCTGCTGCGGAAAAGCGAAAGCCCGCGCGAACCCACTATATACCCGATGTGTGCAGGGAGCTTGGAATTACCTGCGTCAGCCTCTTGGGGCTGATGCGGCGGGAGGGCTGGAAAATATAATAATTGGGAGCAAGAATTTTACTCCCCGAATTGATTTTCCTTTTTCTATCTTTGCATCCATGGGACCTCAATATGGTCTTACATTGGAGCGAGTAAGAGGGCCTGTTATGCCTCCAGATATGCCTGAGGATTTGCGACGTGGCCTACCTATTGGGAATAATTTATTTTTCGAACATATTCAGGAAAAAGTCCTGAAAGAAGCAACCGGCGCGGCTTATACAATATCAACGGAGAGGCCGGATTCTAGATTTTGGTTGGGAAAACTAGCCCCGGCTAATTTAAATGTCAATTCTCAGCCCGCCGAAGCAGGCCGAGAAATTTGTCCTAGTTCAATATCACTTAGATTTCTGTTGGATAGTTACGATAGGGATTCGAAAGTTGGAATTGAATATTCAGTTTGGTTGAAGTCCGGAAAGCAATGGAATAAAGAATCAAGGACCGTAGAGATAATTGCACTTGATAAATTATTGGCGAAGGGAAGTTATGACGTCCACTGCGCAAATAGTCCAGTTCATTCGTGTACGATTACAACAAATCTAACTGACGAAAAATCTTATAAAGAGCTACAAATATCCATGTTCAACGACAGCAAAATAGATGATCAAGCAGATTCTAATATATATGAGACCAGATTTTTCGTTAGCGGAATTCGACTAGCTCCAATGGAATTGGTTGGAAAAGCGGACAGCTTTAGATATCAACGAGAGTTTCCAGTGATTCCAACCAATTGTGGATTCATGCAAATCGGAAACCAAGTGTCCACTTCTGATTTCCAAATGACCGAAAAATTGAGACCTGATTTTCAAGACACGAAAATTGACGAGTATTTGTCGTTTGAAACTTTAGAAAAAAATCCACTAGATGTATTTCATTTAGTCAGCGATTTCCAAACATGGGTCAATAATCATTGGAGTGACGGGACGCTAAAATCTCGTTCGTCGTCAGAAAACTGGACGAAAGAAATGGTAACGGAAGCACGTTCAGATGCCGCGAAAGCGATTGACGAAGCTAAGCGAATTACTGAAGGTTATGAAATATTAAAGGAGCGCGAGGACGTACGAAGGGCTTTCGTTCTTCTAAATAAGACCTTGAACACCATGCAGAATGCAAAGAGCAGAGGATGGAGAAAATTTCAGATTGCTTTTATTCTCAGCCAACTTTCAGGATTAACTACGCCGGCGAACGAAGCGGACTATGTGGACGTAATTTCTTTTCAAACGGGCGGTGGAAAGACAGAGGCATACCTTGGACTTATACTCCTAAATGCATTCTTTGATCGTTTGAGAGGGAAGTTGTACGGAATTACAGCGTGGAGCAGATTTCCTCTTAGAATGTTATCGCTTCAGCAAACGCAGAGGTTTATAGATCAAATTTCTGCCGCCGAGTTAGTGAGAAGAGATGAAGCAATACCAGGCTCTCCATTTTCAGTTGGATTTTATGTGGGAGAGGGTGCTACCCCGAACAAAATTGACCCAGATCCAAAGGAAGGTAAACCGGATCCAGATGATGAAAATATGCCCTTTAGGTTTCGCGTCCTAATTAGGTGTCCTAAGTGTAGATCCAATAAGATAGAAATGAAATTTAACCGTATTCTATGGCGACTGGAACACTGGTGTGGAGAGAAAGGGTGCGTCTGGTCGACGGAGCCGATACCTTTTTGGATCGTAGATGCAGAAATTTATAGATTTTTGCCGACAGTTTTGGTGGGGACTCTCGACAAAGCCGCACTAACTGGATTGCAGGCCAGTACTGCTGGTTTTTTTGGTCCTCCAAAAGGGCTGTGTTCTGTGTCCGGGCATGGTTTCACATATGCGGACAGGAGCGAATATCCTAATGGTTGTCTGGTGCCAGGCTGCAGAGCCGCGATATCAACCTTACCTCAAGCATCGTCATTTTTCGGAATGACACTTCGGTTACAGGATGAGCTTCATTTACTTCGGGATACCCTTGGCGCGGTCGATGCGCATTACGAGATGTTAATGGACCACCTTCAGCAGGAAAGGGCCGGAAACAAAGCGCGCATTATTGCTTCGTCCGCGACGTTAGCGGGTGTGGAGAGGCAATGCATTAGTCTTTTTGGGAGAAAGGCACGGCTTTTTCCCGTTGCCCCACCTTTTAGAGGTCAAGGTTATTGGAACCGTGATACTGATCAACTAATGCGCAGATATGTGGCTTTGCATCCGCGCGGGATAGCTACGGAATTTGTAGTCAATACAATGGTAGAAATAATTCAAAATGAAATTCGGACAATAGACAGCGACAAATTAAAATATGCGAGTCTTTTTAAGATTTCTGAAAAGGATGTTGAGAATTTAGTGAATTTTTATTCCGTCGTTACAGCTTACGGAAACACCATTCGAGATATCGAAGGAGTTCTTCGATCAGTTACAACCAGAGTTAACGTTCCGGGCAGACTGAATGTCGAGGAACTGTCAGGAGCCGTTCGTTTCGAACATGTACGAAGCGTTTTGAATCGTTTAGAGAATCCTGAAATTGATTTTCAAGAACAGATTCATTTGGTGGTTGCATCCTCAATGATTTCACATGGAGTGGATGTCGATCGACTTAATACGATGATATTGATGGGAATGCCTTTAACAACGGCAGAGTTTATTCAGGTCTCCGCCCGCGTAGGCAGAAGACTTCCGGGGATTTTATTTTTGCTGATTAAGCCTTTAAAAGAAAGAGATATAAGCGTTTACAGAGTTTTTCAGACCTTTATAGAGCATGCCGATCGTTTTGTTGATCCAGTACCTATTACGCGCGCGAGTCGAAGAGTTCTATCAAGGACGCTTCCTGGCTTAGAAAACGCTAGGATATTGCAGATTCATGAGGCGATTTCATCGAAAAGGTTGACTACAAGTCGTTTCTTCAGGGAATATCTCCGCGATCATCCCGAATATTTTAAACAAGAGAAAGAGAAGCTTATTGAAATGTTAGTTGGTAATGATGTGGGTTTGGAGAAGCTTGGCTTAGACATAGAGAATTGGTTGACGCGCTTTGAGAGGTCCATTATGAATAATGTTGCAGAGGGAATGATGACCAACAATTTATTACCAGGTCGTCCAATGACTTCTCTTAGAGACGTCGAGGAACAGGTGAAAATATTTGGGACGCACTTTCAATGAGAGATATTAACAGAAGTGTATCCCAAGTTTTGTACGGCTTCTTGCCGGGCCAAGTTGTAGATATTGATAGTCAAATAAGGAAGGTAAAGAGATGGAGAAATCCAATCAATAGAACAGGCGCGGTGGATATTGAAGCTGTCCGAAGAGAGATGCTTAGACAAGGAGAGTCTTGGGAAGCGCGACGGATGGACGGAGGCTTTTGCGAGGCTCTCAGGCGAAAAGAATCAATAGCGATTTACTCGGTTGACCCTAATAACGGCGTGGAAGTTGATGTTTTTCCAAATGTTTGGATTTGTAGATCTTGCCATCGTGTGTATTTTAAGACTGCGGCTGCGTGCGTCTGTGGTGAACCAATGAAAAATTGGAATCAGCTTCATTTTGTAGGTATTCATGAGTGTGGGAATATAAAATCTCCTTACATTAAAGCATGTCCAGAACATCACCAATTGGCTATTAAGATGGGTAATTCTAATTCTGCAAGTGACATAGTCTTTTTCTGTCCAGTATGTCAAAAGCAGATCCAAAAGGGGCTTGGGCTCCCGAAGTGTGATTGTGGGCAGGGAAACATTGTGTTTGCGCCATCGAGGTCGCTCCTTGTTTGTCAGACTGTTAATCTAACGATCGTTAATTATCCCGATAAGCAGATGGTAGATGAATTGTTTCAATTCGGCGGATCAACAAGGGCCATTGAGTGGATTCTAGATGGGATGCCAGGGGAAGGCATTCTTTCGAATTCTGTTCCTAATACCACTAGTCTGATAGAGACGCTTATTAAACAGGGTATCTCCGAGGCGTTAGCTAAAGAAATTGCCAAACGGGCGGTTGAGTCTGGGGAAATCGTCGATAAGCGCGGCAAGGGTGACAATAGCGATATTTTAGATCCTCAAATCCGTAATGAGGCGCTAGCCATCGCGTATGCATTTATTGGATCCAAAAAGGAGGTTACTAACTTTAGCAAAGACGAACAGTTGGTATCGCTTTCAGAAAAGCTATGGTATTGTGGTTTGGAGAGAATATGCTACTCGGATCGATTCCCTATTTTTAATGGATTTTATGGCTTCACAAGAGGCAAGGCAAATAGGATAGAAGCAAAGCTTAATTTTTATACAGATAAATCCGGGGCGCTCGCAGTGTATGGAGAGGCAATTGTTTCTGAGGCGCTTTTTTTTGCACTCGATCCGTTGAAAGTTCTCGAGTATCTGAAGTCACTGGGTTTTGGCATTCCCGACATTTCGGACCGAAGTGAAATCCGACAGTGGGTATTTCAAAATTTGGATATGGTCAATAAGCGTGGGAGTATACGCGAATTGTTGAAAGGTTTGATACATAGTTATTCTCACAAGGTAATTCGTTCTTGTGCTTTTTTGGCCGGAATCGATATTTCATCATTATCTGAGATTTTGGTTCCATCTCATCTTGGATTTTTTGTTTTTGCCAATGTCAAAGGGGACTTCGTATTGGGTGGACTACAGGCTCTATTCGAATTCGAACTAAAAGCGTTTGTTGATCGAATTATGGAGGACTGGGGTCAATGTCCGTTGGATCCTGCTTGCGGGAAAGGCGACAATGCCTGCATAGCTTGTCTTTTCCTTCCGGAAACTTCATGCCGGGGTCAGAATCGGGGACTAAGTCGGCTGCTCTTGAGGAGTTTTATTCCGGAGGACTAGTCAATTAGACGTTTGATTCGCCTTGCCCTAGTTGGGTGCCTAAGACGGCCCAGGGCTTTTTTTTCAATTTGTCTGATTCTTTCTCTAGTTAATCCGAATTCTCTCCCAATTTCGTCCAGCGTCATTTTTGGAAATCCGCACATGCCCATTCGCCTTACTATGACGTCACGTTGTTTTCCTGATAATCCATCCAGTTCTTTTTCAAGACCACTTGTGAGTTCATTCGAAATTAATTCATTAAGGGATGAGTTTGAATTTGAAATTAAAAGGTCCCCCCAGGTCAAGTCGGTATCACTTCGAACATTAGCCTGCGTGGATAGAAAACTCCATCGAGCAAGATCAATTAGAAATCTAATTTTTTCCATCGGTTGTTGAAGATGGATCGATAACTCGGTGATAGTGGGCTCTTTACCGAGTTGTGATTCAAGCAACGATCTTAATTTTCTAAATTTTTTTAGGTTTTCTATCATGTGTACTGGAATTCTGATAACGCTCTTGTTATTTGCTAGGTAACGTAGAATATATTGCCTAATCCAGAAGGTTGCGTATGTGGAGAATGTATTGTCCCTTTTAAGATCGAAGTAAATGGCGGCCTTCGCCATGCCCATGCAGCCCTCCTGATAAAGATCTTCGTACTCTTCGTGATAATTGCCTACTAACTGAACGACTTGACTATGTACAAGTCTGGAATTTCTTTTGATGAGTTCATCAAAGATATCACTTCCGTTTAACATTTTTAGGTCTAACGTTGCGGCATTGCCCTTGGCCGCGACTTGTACTGCTGCAATCAACTCAAAATTTTTATGCCTAAATGATCCGCCTCTTGGGTTTTTACTTTGAATGGAAGAGAGCGCATCTTTTTGGACGCCATTTTCGGAAAGCGATATGCGTTCAATATCTTGCACTCCTTTTTCCGTTAGGAGTTCAACAATTTTCGGATAATGATCTTCGATGCCTAGTTTGATCGAAAGCCGAAGAATCCGGTATTCATCTAATGTGTTGCCTTGTCGTTGGTAATCTTCAAAAAGAATATTTACGGCCCTCTGAATAGTTGAGTCAGACAATTGCACCTGAGACTCCGTTTACTGCCACATTGCAAATGGCTTAATTTGAAATTCTTTATTCGAAACTGGGGTGAGATATCCAAATAGACCTAGACGAATACCGTTTTTTGGGTTTCTACGAAGTTGAATGGCAATGTGGCTGGTAGCTCCTAGAATGCCGTCATTTGAGTCAGCTAGTTTCTTTACGCCTGCTCTCATGGTAATCAAAATATTTTTTTTAAACCAATCGTCACTTTCGTCATATTCGATGTCTAGTCGATTGGTAAAATGAAGCGATCCGTCTCTATTTACGTTATTACAACCCTCGTCGGGATCCAAAAATTGAGGAGCAAAAAGTTGTGCTTCGGTCACAATATATGCAGGCATTCCTTTTTTTGTCGTAGCTTCTGCTGCCTGTTCGAAATTTTCAAGAACCAATTCTTTTGAAGCCAATGCCTCGACGATAAATCTAAATTTTTGTTCCTTTGATAGGATTTTTTTTATTTCTTGACCAGTTTCCCTTTCGATACCAGATTCAGCACTCGCTTGACCGAATAGGGATAATAAATTGGATAACGAAAATCTTATTTTCCCAGTACCTTTGATTCCTTTGGTTTCTTTGATTTCTGTGAGGGTGTAGTCTACCATTTGAGAATAGATGCTTTCTAAACCATCCTGATCAAAATACAGAAACCTGACTGGACTTTTATCTCGCGAATTGCGCACGTGTAGACCCCAGGAAGTGGTTCCTCGGCAATAGCTGGTAATGAATTTGTATTGCGATAATACTCCAGGGACTATGAATATAGATCAATCTTTGTCACGTATGTTCCGTTGAAATTTACTACTTGTCAATTTGTGGCCCGGCCTCCGCGGCCGGTGTCTGGACGGAAAATTTGATTCCGGCCGCCGAACTGCCAGCGGCCGGGGAAGACCGCCTCTAGGCGTGTTGGGGCCACGGGATTATTGAAGATCATATAAGGTGTGAGAAATTGTATCATATGCAAATTTAGTTTGGTTTTGTCACGTGATACATGTTAAGTTTCGTCCCATGAAAACCATCAGCGAACGTCGCCAGATCAACGGAGAATGGATCAGGGCCTTTCGAAAGGGCCTGGGCTTGAACCAGGAAGAATTGGCTCAACGCCTGGGAATTTCGCGTCCAACGGTGGCACGTTGGGAGCTCGATACCTTTAGGCCCTCCCAACTTGCGGCCAGGGTGCTCCTGGAATTCGTGGCTCAAAGCCGCAAAAGCCAGGCCGCTTTGGCCGAGGAGAAAGCCGCAGCGTTGACCCGGCTAAAAGTTCGTAATCCTCAGCGAAGCCGGCGGAGTAGCCATGATCCAGATCAACGGGTCCCTCATCCAGGAACGTCGAAAAGAAAACCTCACTGAGCGCAGGGCGCGCTCAGGTCCCGCATCCAGGGATCTTTGGACGGTTAAGGACGTCGCCAAATTCGCTAGGCTTAGTCCATCCAAAATATACCGCGATGCCGAAGCGGGCCTCATCCCCTGCAAACGATGGGCCATGGGAGGCCAGGGCAAGAAGGCGGTCCTCCGTTTTCACCCGAAGGAGATCATGGAGTGGCTGGACGCCGGCTGCCCCATGCCGAAGTGCCCTAAGGCGCTTGTAGAGCCCCTAAAAGCATATAAAATACTGGTGCGGAAAACGGTAGGGCAAGGAGACTGCCTATGAAACCCTACCGCAAAGCGTCCGGCATCAATCCGGATGGCACCAAACGCCTGTCGCCCCATTGGTGGATTTCGTTCGTGGACGCCGAGAATCGGCGGGTCCATGAATCCACCAAAACCGAAAGCCTGACCGAGGCCAAGCGCATTTTGGCTGACCGGCAGGCTGCGGTTCGTGCGAAGGGCCTGGTCTTTGACAACCTGAAACGGGTGTATACGTTTGAGGAATTAGCCCACGACTACCGGGAGTGGCAGATCGGGCGCAAGAACTCCCGAGGGGAGCAGGTTAGGCCTCACCTGGAGCACTTGAAGATGGTCTTGGGCAAAAAGGACTTGAACAAGATCAGTTCCGAGGACCTGCACCATTACCGTCTCTGGCGTTCCAAGCAGTTCGTCGGCAAGGGCGAAAGGGCCAAGCCGGTGTCCCAAAGCTCCATCAACCGGGAACTGGAGACCTTCAACGCCGCCTACAACTGGGCTAGAGGGGAAGACAAATACCAGGACGTGATCAAACGCAATCCCTTTGTCCGGCGCAAGCATAGGACCAGGGAGCCTGTGTCCCCGAGGGGTTGGTTCGATCCTGACAGCAAGAGGCGCTTTTTGGAGGCGTGCGAGCATCTGCCGGCCAACCGGAAGCATTTCCCACCCCAACTGCTCAAGTCCATTGTTGAAGTCCTTTGGGCGACGGGCATGCGGATTGAGGAATGTTTGAGCCTCCGGAAGCGCCAAGTGAAGCTGGACTACCGGCTCGTCCAACTGGAGGGCTGGCAGACCAAGAACAAGAAAGCCGGTGACGTGGACCTTAGGACTGATGAGGCCTTCCATGTCTTCCGGACATGCTGCCAGGGCAAGAAGGATGGTGAGTTGGTGTTTCAGTGGTCCGAAGGGGACAGCCTTCGCCAGCCGGAACGGTGCAAAGAGCCACGGCAGCCGGGCCAAGTCCCCTATTCGGCCGTTGTTTCGGCCTTCAAGGCGGCTTGCGCCAAGGCCGGACTCCTGAACCTGACCCTGCATTCCTGCCGCAAGACCGCGGCCACGGAAATGGCCATTGAGGGCTACTCGGTCCTGGAGATACGGGACATGCTCCACCACCAGGACATCACCACGACCATGCGCTACATCAACCAGATGGCCGTGACCGAGATGCGCAGGCAGAAAAGGAAGCAGTTGAAATTATCCGGGCCTCCTTGCGATACTACAGACCCCTCCGGGGAAGTTTTGGAGCTTGGAATCGTAAATTCTGCTACACAGATGCTACACAAGCCCCAAAACTGGCAAGGCGAATAGAAAAACCCTTGCAAACACAGCGTCCTCGTAGCTCAGTTGGATAGAGCAGCGGTTTCCTAAACCGAAGGTCGGCAGTTCGATTCTGCCCGAGGACAAACACTTTTCAAGACAATGCCTGGGCTTGACCCAGGGCCGGGGCAAGGGTTAGTCTTTGCGTGCCGTCCGTGTTTTTTGGCGGCTGTATCTAGGGGGACGCTTGATGCGTTGGACCTGTTTAGCCTTGATCTTCCTGAGCTCGACAGCCTGGGCCGCGGATACGAACTCCGGCCAGGCGCCCACGGCCTCCCCCCAATCCCTTTCACCGTCCGCCACCGCATCTACAGCCCAGCCCGTTTCACCGTCCGCTGTCGCGGCTTCTCCGCAGGCCGTGTCGCCCTCCGCTGTCGCGGCCTCTCCGCAACCCCTTTCATCGTCCGCCACGGCGGCCTCGCCGCAGTACCTGTCGCCGTCTGCCGCCGCAGCCACCCCCCAGGCATCCCCGGCGGCCGTTTCTGAAAGCCCGGCCCCCGGCGAGGCGGGGCCCGGCCCGGATGTCGCCCATATCCTTGATTTCCAGCCCTCCTGGGGGCTCGGCCTGCGCGGGGGGGCCGCCCTGCCCATCGGCGGCCAGACCGCCGCGGACAGCCTCGGCAGCATGGAAGGCCTGGACTTTTTCTACCACGCCACGGAAAACAGCACCATTGACGTGATGGGCATGTACGCCTCCATGCACGACACCGTCGGCGCGGCCATCGCTTCGCCCGTGTCCACCTTCGGCCTGACGGTGAAGCTGGACTACGAGGTGTACCGCCAGGAAAAGACCAGCGCCCTGGTGGGCCTGGGCGTTGGATACATGGATGTCCAAGGCACCAAGCACACGGTGAACCAGCCCATCTCCAATCCGGTCACCTACAGCGAGTCCCCGGAGAACAACGCCGGCCTGACCCTGCTGGGCTGTGTGGGCCTGGGCTACGACATCACGCCGCAGTGGAGCTTGAACCTGGAGCTCGTGCTGATGAGCCTCGACACCGACAACGGCACCTCGAACAATATTCTGGCCGCCCTGCCGGACGTTTACGTGAAGTGGATGTACTAGGAGGAATGAAGCTTTGAAGACCCAGCCCCACCCTTACGACCGGAAGCACCTGAAAGAGGTGCTGCACAAGAACGAGATGACGGACTATGTGGTCGAGGGCCTGCAATGGGCCCAGGCGCACCTGGAAGTGGTCCTGATCACGGTGCTGCTGCTGGCCGCCGCCGTCTTCGGCGCGGTGTTCTTCATCAACGGCCGCAAGCAGAAAAGCCTGGACGCCTCCATGCTCCTGAACGAGGCCCAGAACGCCTTTGAGCAGGCCGCCGCCGCCCCGCCCGCCCAGGCTACGGCCGCCTTCGGGCAGGCCTACGCAAAGTACCAGGCCATCATCGAATCCTACCAGGGCACGGGGCAGGCCAAGGCCGCCCAGCTGGGCCTGGCCAACGCCGACCTTGCCATGGGCAAGGGCGCCCAGGCCGAGGACGAATACGCCGCCCTCGACAGCCGCGCCGCCGGCGACAGCATCGCGGCCCTTGCCGGGCTGGGGAAAGCCAGGGCCCTGGAAGTGGAGGGGAAGCCGGCCGACGCCTTGAAGGCCTACGCGGACGCGCTGAACAACTACCCCGACAGCGCCGTGGACGACGAATGTCTGGCCGCCGAGAAACGTCTGAAAGCCCTGCAAAAACCATAAAAAGGGTTTGACGCCGCCGAGTGCCGGGAATTACAATTCCTTCCCCGCGTTTGGCGTTAAAAGACCTCCGTGGGGCTGTAGCTCAGTTGGGAGAGCGCCTCAATGGCATTGAGGAGGTCAGCGGTTCGATTCCGCTCAGCTCCACCACTCGGAAGGCCCACCGCTGTCCCCAAGGGGAACGGGGTGGGCCTTCCTGCTTTTTCGGCCACGGCCAGCCCAAGGGCGGCGCGGTTTCGTTGCTTCCTCTGCCGGAGTTAGCCCCATGCGTCATACCATCTCAGTCCTGGTGCAGAACCACACCGGCGTCCTGGCGCGGGTCAGCGGCCTGTTCTCGGCCAGGGCCTACAACATCGAAAGCCTGTCGGTCGGGACCACGGTCGACCCGGAGTTTTCGCGCATCACCATCGTGGTGAGCGGGGACGACCAGGTCCTGGAGCAGGTGGTCAAGCAGCTGGCCAAGCTCGTCGAGGTCGTGAAGGTGTCGGACCTGAAGCCCGGCTCCTCGGTGCTGCGGGAGCTGGCCCTGGTCAAGATCAAGGCCGAAGGCAGCCACCGCCTGGAGATCTTCGAGATCGCCAGCGTCTTCCGCGCCAAGGTGCTCGACATCGCGACCCACAGCATCTCGGTCGAGGTGACGGGGGACCACGGCAAGGTGGAGGCCTTCCTGGAGCTGGCCCGCCCCCACGGCATCCTGGAACTCGTGCGCACGGGAGTCGCCGGCCTGAACCGCGGCTCGGACACGCTTTGAACGGCACCCAAGGGACCTTTCAACTCACGGAGAGAACATGAAGATCGATTTTGGCGGGACCATGGAGGAAGTCGTCACCCGCGAGGAATTCCCCCTTGAAAAGGCCCGGCTCGTCCTGAAGGACGAGGTGATCGCGGTGCTCGGCTACGGCCCCCAGGGATACGGCCAGTCGCTGAACCTGCGCGACAACGGCTTCAACGTCATCGTGGGCCAGCGCAAGGGCGGCAGCGGATGGAAGGACGCCATCCGGGACGGCTGGGTCGAGGGCAAGAACCTCTTCCCCAGCATCGAGGAGGCGATCGACAAGGCCACCATCGTGCAATACCTGCTCTCGGACGCCGGCCAGAAGGAGCAGTGGCCCATGGTCAAGGCGCGCTTGCGCAAGGGCCAGGCCCTGTACTTCAGCCACGGCTTCAGCATCGTGTTCAAGGACCAGACCGGCGTCATCCCGCCCGCCGACGTGGACGTGGTCCTGGTGGCGCCCAAGGGCTCTGGCCGCACCGTCCGCAGCAACTTCCTGGCGGGCAGCGGCATCAATTCCAGCTTCGCCGTGTTCCAGGACTTCACGGGCAAGGCGCGCGAGCGCGCCCTGGCCTGCGGGATAGGGATCGGCTCGGGCTACCTCTTCCCCACGGACTTCAAAAAAGAGGTCCTCAGCGACCTGACGGGCGAACGCGGCGTGCTGATCGGCGCCCTCGCCGGGATCATGAAGGCCCAGTATGACGTGCTGAGGTCCAACGGCCACAGCCCCAGCGAAGCCTTTAACGAGACGGTCGAGGAGGCCACCCAGAGCCTCTACCCGCTGGTGGGCAAGTTCGGCATGGACTACATGTTCGCGGCCTGCTCCACCACCGCCCAGCGCGGGGCCCTGGACTGGGCCCCCAAGTTCGAGGCCGCCACCAAGCCGGTCTTCGAGGCCCTCTACCAGAGCGTCAAGGACGGCCATGAGACCGCGCGGGTGCTGTCGACCTGCTCGGCCCCGGACTACCGCGAGAAGCTCGAAGCCGAGCTGAAGATCATGCGCGAGCAGGAGATGTGGAAGGCCGGTTCGTCGGTCCGCAGCCTGCGGCCGGAGAACTGGAAGGCCAAGGCCTGAGCGTGGCGACCGGGTCGCCCAGGGCCGCGAAAGCGGCCTCATCGCAGGATGGAAACGCCGCCGCGGTCCTCAGGGTCCGCGGCGGTATTCCTAATGGTCTGACCCTGGTCGGGCTCGCGCTGGGTTTCCTGGCGGTCCTGGCGGCGGGCAAGGGCGACCTGGACCAGGCCCTGCGCTGGGCGGCCTTGGCCGCCATGGCGGACGCCCTGGCGGGCTGGTCGGCCCAGGGCATGAAGCTGGCGACGCCCATCGGAGCGGAGCTGGACAGCCTGGCCTCCCTGGTGGTGTGGGGGCTGGCCGTGGCCCTGCTGGCGTACACCCAGGGCCTGCAGTCCCTCGGATTTTTCGGGCTGGCGGAGACGGGCCTGGTCGCGGTCGCGGCGGCCTGGAGGCTGTGCCGCGGCGACGGGCAGAACGGCCGCGACGTCTATGAAGGCCTGCCCCTGCCGGCGGCAGGGGCGATCCTGGCCGCGGCCGTGGCCCTGGACACCCCGCCGGTCTGGCTGGCGGCCCTGGTGCTGGCCCTGGCAGTCGCACAGTTGGGCCCCTGGACCTATCCGCGCCTGAAGCCGAAGCTGGCCTGGCTCACCCCCCTTTTCGTCAGCCTGGGGGCCGCGGCCTTCGGCTGGCGGCCGGGCTGGATTTTGCCGGGCCTGGTGGCGGCGGGTTACGCGGTTTCGGAGCCCCTCCTGGTCCGCTTCAAAGTGGCGCGGGGCTGAGTTCGGCGAGAATTTGAAGAGGGAAGAGGAGGACGGCATGGAAGACAAGGTCGCCATATTCGACACCACGCTGCGCGACGGTGAACAGTGCCCGGGCGCTAGCATGAACAAGGCCGAAAAGCTGAAGGTGGCCGAGCAGTTGGCGCGCCTGAACGTCGACGTGCTTGAGGCCGGCTTCCCCATCTCCAGCGTCGGCGACTTCGAGGCCGTGCGCGAGATCGCCAAGACCATCAAGGGGCCGGTCATCGCCGCCCTGGCGCGCATCGTGGAGAAGGACGTGGACCGCGCGGGCGAGGCGCTCAAGCCCGCGGCCCGCAGGCGCATCCATGTGTTCACCTCCGCCAGCGACATCCACCTCGAATCGATCCTGCGCCTGACCCGCCAGCAGAACCTGGAGAAGTCGGTCAAGGCCGTGCGCCTTGCCAAGGCCTGGACCCCGGACGTGGAGTTCTCCGGCCAGGACACGGTGCGCGCGGACCGCGAATACCTGGTGGACCTCTACAGCGCGGTGGCCGAGGCCGGGGCCACGACCCTCAACATCCCCGACACCGTGGGCTACGCGGTGCCGGAGGAGTTCGGCGAGCTAATCGCCTTCCTGGTCGCCCGGGTGAAGGCGCCCAACCTGGTCTTCTCGGTGCACTGCCACAACGACCTCGGCCTGGCCGTGGCCAACAGCCTGGCGGCCCTTCAGGCCGGCGCGCGCCAGGTGGAGTGCACCATCAACGGCATCGGCGAGCGGGCCGGCAACTGCAGCCTGGAAGAGGTCGTCATGGCTCTGAAGGTCCGCAAGGACCTGCTGGGCCTGGGCACGGGCGTCAACACCCGCGAGATCACCAAGGCCTCGCGCCTGGTCTCGACCGTGACCGGCATCGGCGTGCAGCCGAACAAGGCCATCGTCGGCGTCAACGCCTTCGCCCACGAGAGCGGCATCCACCAGGATGGAGTGTTCAAGAACCGCCAGACCTACGAGATCATGGAACCGGCCGACATCGGGCTCAACGACAACGTGATCAAGCTGGGGCGGCGCAGCGGGCGCCACGCCCTGAAGAAGCGCCTGGCCCAGCTGGGCGCCCAGCTCGACGAGGCCGAGCTGGACAAGGCCTACGAGGCCTTCTCGGCACTGGCGGACCGCAAGAAGGACATCTACGACGACGACCTGCTCACCCTCCTGACGCCGGAGTCCTCCGGCAAGCGCGACTTCCGCCTGGTGGACCTGAGCGTCACCGCGGGCACGGGCCACGGGGCCACGGCCAAGATCGTGCTGGAGAAGGACGGCAAGCAGGTCAAGGCCCTGGCCGAGGGCACCGGCCCGGTGGACGCGATCTACAAGGGGCTGCAGGAGACGACCAAGACCGAGTACGCGCTGGTGAGCTACAGCATCCAGGCCATCACCGGGGGCACCGACGCCCAGGGCGACGTGACCGTGGTCCTGGAGCACAAGGGACGCAGGGCCTCGGCCCGGGCGGCCCACGTCGACGTGCTGGTCGCCTCGGCGGAGGCCTACCTTTCGGCCATCAACCGCATGGCGGTCCTGAAGGACGTGAAGCTGGAACTGAAGGGCGTTTAGGCCCGAAGGACATCTAGGCTCAAGGGGAGTTTCGGAATGCCGAAAAAAATGAAGGTCGCCGTCGTCGGGGCTACGGGCATCGCGGGCCAGCAGTTCCTGGCCTGCCTGGCGGAGCATCCCTGGTTCGAGGTTACCGCGCTGGCGGGTTCGACGCGCAGCGCCGGCAAGGCCTACGCCGACGGCATCAAGACCGACAAGGGCGCCGCCGGATGGTGGGCCGACGGCGACGTGCCGGCCGCCTTCAAGCCCATGGTGATCCAGGACTCCGACAAGTTCGACGCCGCCGGCGTGGACCTCGTGTTCACGGCCATCGAGAGCGACGTGGCCAAGGAACTGGAGCCGCGTTACGCCCGCACCACCCCGGTGGTGAGCGCGGCCAGCCTCTTCCGCATGGAGGAGGACGCGCCCCTGCTGATCCCGGGCGTCAACTCCGACCACGCGCCCCTGGTCAGGGAGATGTCCAAGCGCCGCGGCTGGAAGGGTTTCGTCACCGCCATCCCCAACTGCACCACCACGGGCCTGGCCGTGAGCCTGGCGCCCCTGGTGAAGTCCTTCGGCGTGAAGAGCCTGTTCATGACCAGCATGCAGGCCGTCAGCGGCGCCGGGCGCAGCGGAGGCGTGCTGGTGCTGGACGCCCTCGACAACATCGTGCCCTACATCGTCGGCGAGGAGGAGAAGGTCCAGCGCGAGGTGGCCAAGATCTTCGGCCGCTTCAGCGGGGCCGCGGTGGAGCGCGCGCCCATCGCCGTGAGCTGCACCTGCACCCGCGCCAACGTCCTTGAAGGCCACACCGAAAGCGCCTTCGTGGAGCTGGAAAAGGACGCTTCGGTCGAGCAGGTCATCGCCGCCATGCGCGCCTACGCCCCCAAGGAGTTGGAGGGCCTTCCCAGCGCCCCCAAGCCCGCCATGATCCACGTGCACGACGACCCCTTCCGCCCCCAGGTGCGCCTGGACCGGGACCGCGGGGAAGGCATGGTCACCAGCGTCGGGCGCGTGCGCAAGGATACGGTCTTCCCCCGAGGGGTGAAGTACATGCTCGTCAGCCACAACACCAAGATGGGCGCGGCGAAGGGAGCGGTGCTGGTGGCCGAACTGTTGAAATCCCAGGGCCTGCTCCCCGGCGCTTGAGCCCCGTGCGGCGCATCAAGCTGGTCCTTGAATATGACGGCACGGCCTTCCACGGCTGGCAGTCCCAGAAGAACGCCAGCGCGGTGCAGGACCTTCTCCAGGCCAAGCTCACGGTGCTGTTGAAGGAGGACGTGAAGATCGCCGGAGCCGGCCGCACGGACGCGGGCGTCCACGCGCGCGGCCAGGTGGCGGCCTTCAGCACGGCCTCGGACAAGCCCTGCGCGAAGATGCTCGCCGGCCTCAACGGCCTCCTGCCCAGGGACGTGCGGGTGCGCTCCTGCGAGGAAGCCCCCGAGGCCTTTGACCCCCGCCGCGATCCCCTCAGCAAAACCTACCGCTACGTCTGGTGGGACGGACCCAGCCACCCGCCCTTCTGGCGCCGCTACAGCTGGCACGCCCGCCAGAAGCTCGACGACGCGGCCATGGCAGCCGCTGCGGCGCAGCTGGTCGGTGAGCACGACTTCAGCAGCTTCCGCGCCAGCGGCTGCACCGCCAAGACTCCGGTCCGCAGGATCCTGAAGTCCACCGTGGTCCGCAAAGGCGAACGGGTCACCTTCGAGATCCAGGGCACGGCCTTCCTGCACCAGATGGTCCGCATCATCGCCGGGACCTTGTATGACGTGGGAATCGGCGCACGGGCGGCGGCCTCCTTGGGCGCCCTGCTCCAGGCCCGCGACCGCAAGCAAGCCGGCAAAACCGCCCCTCCCGAAGGTCTCATCCTTTGGAACGTGGAATACGGCGCGATCCCAAGGCCGGGCAGGGTCCTGCGGACCCATCCGCCGGCCCCGCCCAGCCCCATCCACTAGGGCCTTCGGCCCCACCCTAGCCCTGGAACTATTTCCCCCTATCGCTGATATTTCCATTGACGGAAGTGGCCCAGAAGCCATAAAATTTTCGTCCTTTGGCAATCGGCTCTGGAAGTGACATGGCAGAAATCACGAAAGTCACCAAGCATTTTTCGCCGCTTGATATCAAGCGGAAGTGGTACGTTGTGGACGCCTCGGGCAAGAGCCTGGGCCGCCTGGCGGGCCGCATCGCCCTCGTTTTGAGCGGCAAGCACAAGCCGGTCTACACCCCGACCGCTGACCTGGGCGACCACGTGGTGGTCCTCAACGCCTCCAAGGTGCGCCTGACGGGCAAGAAGCCGGAGCAGAAGATCAAGTTCCGGCACAGCGGCTATCCGGGCGGCGCGGTCTACACCCGCATGCGCGACATGCTGGAAGTTCGGCCGGAACGGGCCGTGGAATTGGCCGTCAAGGGCATGCTGCCCAAGACCCATTTGGGCCGTAAAATGGCCCTGAAATTGAACATCTACAAGGGCGCGGAACACCCGCACAAGGCTCAGAACCCCGAGCCGATGCCCGCCCGCCTTTTGAACCTGTAAGAAGGGAATGACATGGCGAATCCAGTGATCCAGCGCTACATGGCCATCGGAAGGCGCAAGACCTCCGTGGCGCGTGTGGTCCTCACCTCCGGCACCGGGACCATCCAGGTCAACGGCCAGGATGCGGACAAGTACTTTTCGCGCCCCACCGCGAGTATCCTGATCCGCATGGCCCTGGTGGCGGTGGACGCGACCTCGAAAGTGGACGTGAAGGCGAACTGCAACGGCGGCGGCAAGAGCGGCCAGGCCGGCGCCCTGCGCATGGGCATCGCCCGCGCCCTGTGCAAGCTCGACCCGGACAACCGTCCGCCCCTGGCCAAAGCCGGATTGATGACCCGCGACCCCCGCATGGTGGAGCGCAAGAAGTACGGCCAGGCCGGTGCCCGTAAGCGCTTCCAGTTCTCCAAGCGCTAAAGAGCCCAAAAACCTTGGTTCCAAACAAAGCCCGGATCCTTGGATCCGGGCTTTGTTTTTTTTGTCGGTCAGGAATGGGCATTTGGAACCAAATCATTATTTTTTTCATAATATGAAACAATATTAAGCTTAGTCTGGATATGTGGATGGATGGGGCCTGCCTGTTTCATTTTCCGCATTATTTCATTGACCTGTCCATTGATAACTATATAATACCCATCCAGTGGGGTAAAAACCCATGATTTCCCAAAAAAACCACCAGGATATCCCATGCCTCTATTTACCGGTCGTTTTGAATATTCAGTCGACGACAAGGGACGCCTGTCTGTTCCGGCCCGCCTGCGTGAGCAGGTCGAAGTGGAGGGCCAGGAAACCAGCTTCATCATCACCTGCCTGAATTCCGCCTACCTTTCGATCTACGCCCCCACCGAATTCCAGAGCCTGATCGACGCCATCAGCCAGTCCACCGACGCCCACGCCCGCGAAGCCCTGCGCCTGACCACCTCCGGCGCGGAGACCTGCCCCTTGGACAAGCAGGGGCGCGTGATGCTTCCGCCCGCCCTGCGCCTGAGCGCGGGCATCGGCCGCGACGTGGTGATCCTGGGCGTGGCCCGGCGCATCGAAGTCTGGGACCGCGCGCGCGAGGCGGCCCACCGCAGGGAAACGGCCGACTCCGGTGCGCGCCTGCTGGCGGGCCTCAAGGTCCCTTCAGATCTCATTTAACGCTCCAGTTCCATCAATCAACCCTAAGGAGGATGCGTGGAACAACCCATCCGTATTCAGGTGCTTCGCCTGCGCGGCGAGCTGAACCTGGAGGATATGCTCAAGATCAAGACCCTGGTCGGCGAGTACCTCAAGGCCGGCCTGGTGCACGTCGTGCTCAACCTGGAGAACGTCACCCACGTCCATCTGGCGGGCCTGCCCGTGCTCGGCGAGCGCGCCCAGCGCCTGCGCGAATACGGCGGGGACTTCAAGCTGGTCGGCGTCTCACCCTACCTGCGCCACATCTTCGAACTGGCGGGCGTCAGCGGCCAGTTCGATTTTTGCAGGAGTGAGGAGGAAGCCTCCAACCGTTTCTGCGGGATACAGGCGGCGGCATGAGCGAGGCCCGGCATGTGCCGGTGCTGTTGGAGGAGGTGCTCCGGGTCCTTGAACCGGTGCGCTGCGCGGGGCGCCCCAGCCTTTGGCTCGACGGAACTTTGGGGATGGGGGGGCACGCCCAAGCCCTTTTGGATGCGGCGGGCGGACAGGCACAACTGCTCGGCTTGGATCGGGACCCGGAAGCGCTGGTCCTGGCTCAACAGACTTTGCACAGGTTTGGAACACGCGTCCACCTGATGCACAAATCCTTTGCCGGGCTTGTGGACGAAGACCTGGCCGCCCTCCAGCCCCTCTTGGGGGAGGGCGCCCAGGCCGGCTTTGACGGGATCCTGCTCGACCTGGGGGTCTCCTCCTTCCAGCTGGACACCCCGGAGCGCGGCTTCAGCTTCATGCGCGAAGGCCCTTTGGACATGCGCATGGACCCCACCCTGGAGCCGAGCGCCGCCGGCTGGCTGGCGGCGGCCGAGGAGGAGGACCTGGCGAAGATCCTCGCGGAATACGGCGAGGAGCGCCACTCCCGGCGCATGGCCAAGGCGGTGATGGCGGCCCGCGACGAAGGCAGGCTGCGGACGACCCGCGAACTGGCCCAGGTGGCGGAGAAGGTGCTGGGCCGCCCGCCGAAAGGCCAGATCCATCCGGCCACGCGGCTCTTCCAGGCCCTGCGCCTGGCCGTGAACGACGAACTCCAGGCCCTGGAAAGCGGGCTGTCCTCCTTGAGCAAGCTGCTTGTCCCCGGGGGGCGCATGGCCGTGATCAGCTTCCATTCCCTGGAAGACCGGCTGGTGAAGGACTACTTCCGGCGGGAGGCTACGGACTGCATCTGCCCGCCGGGGCTGCCCGAATGCCGCTGCGGCCACAAGGCCTGGCTGAAGGTCCTGACCCCCAAGCCCTTGACGGCCGGTTTCGACGAAATCTCTGAGAACCCACGCAGCCGCAGCGCGAAATTGCGCGCGGCCCAGCGGATCTGACGTGAGGAAGCATGGCGACGGAACGCGGATTCTTTAGGGACGCAGGGCCGGTGATCCTGCGCCTGGAGCGCCAGGCCTCCTGGACCCGCATCAACGCGGCCCAGTTCCGCGGCCTGGCCCTGGTCGTGGCGCTGCTGGCCTTCGGCCTGGCAGCGATCACCTGGGGGCGCGTCCACGTGCTGACCAACGGCTACGAGATCATGGCCCTGCGCGGCCAGCGGGACGAGCTGCTGGCCGAACATGTGCGCCTGCAGCGGCGCATCGTGGACATGCAGAGCCTGGACTACGTGGAGACGGCCGCCCGCCAGCGCCTGGGCATGGTGGACATCAACCCCAACCAGGTGATCACGCTCCATTCCGAGTCCGCGGCGCAGCGCGTCGAGGACTCGGTGGAAGCCCTCTTCGGCCGCACGTCCAGCCACCCCGAGGCGCAACCCTAGCTATGCCGGCCCCCGACCCCCAATCGACGCAGCGTCGCATCGGCCGCCTGGCGGCCTTCATGGCGGCGCTCTTCGCCCTGGTGGTGGCCCGGCTCGTTTACCTTCAGATCATCCGCCGGCCTTTCCTGCTCGAAAAATCCGACCGCCAGCAATTCGCCCGCGTGGACGTGCCCGGGCGCCGCGGCGTCATCACGGACCGCTACGGCCAGGTCCTGGCCGAGAGCGTGGACACCGAGTCCGTGTTCTGTTCGCCCTCGCTGGTGAAGCCGGGCCAGCGCGCCGGCCTGGCCCATGTCCTGGCCTCGGTGCTGGGCCTGAACGAATCCGGCGTGCGCCGCCAGCTCGACGCCATGCGGCCCTTCTGGGTGGTGCGCAACGCCAAGATCGAGGCCACGGCGCGGCTCAAGGAGCTGAAGATCAATTCGCTCAGCTACGAGGCCGAGACCCGCCGCGTCTACCCGGAGGGGCGCCTGGCGGCCCACGTGCTGGGATATACGGACGTGGACTGCCGCGGCCTAGACGGCGTGGAGCTCAGCTACAACAGCGTGCTGGAGGGCAAGCCGGGGGTGCAGGAGGTCCTGCGCGACGCCGCCGGCCGCCAGGTCGCCGGCCAGCAGCTGTGGGTCCAGCGCCCTGTGGACGGCTCCGGGCTGCGCCTGACCCTGGACTCGGACCTCCAGCACATCGCCGAGCGCGAACTGCAGAAGGCCTGGCAGAAGTTCCACGCCAAGGGCGGGGCCATCGTGGTGATGGACCCCAGGACAGGCGAGATCCTGGCCATGGCCTCGGCCCCGGACTTCGACCCCTCCCATCCCGGCGCCTTCGGCCAGGACGCCCGCTGGAACAGGGCCCTGGGCGACGCCTTCGAGCCCGGCTCCACCTTCAAGGTGGTCACGGCCGCCCTGGCCCTGGAAAAGGGCGTGGTGACGCCCAACACGCCCGTCGACTGCCACGGGGGCAGCGCCGTGTTCTTCGGGCGCACCGTGCGCGACTACGGCCAGGACCACATGGGCATCGTGCCGTTCAGCACGGTGCTGGCCGACAGCTCCAACATCGGCACGGTGGAGGTGGCGCTGAAGATCGGGCCCCAGGCCCTGTATGAGGGCATGACCCGCTTCGGCTTCGGCCAGCTCAGCGGCGTGGACCTGCCCGGCGAGACCATCGGCCAGCTGCAGCCCCAGAGCAAGTGGCAGCCCTCCGCGATGGCCGCCGTGCCCTTCGGGCAGTCCTTCAGCTGCAACCTCCTGCGCGTGCTGGTGACCTACGCCGCCGTGGCAAACGGCGGCAACCTGGTGCGGCCCCACGTCGTGCAGGCCGTGGTGGGCGATTCCGGCTCGGTCATGGCCCCTGAGCGCAACTTCAACTCGACCCGCGTGATCGGGGAAACCGTGCGCGGCCAACTGGTCAAGATCCTCGAAGGGGTGGTGGACCGCGGCACCGGCGTGGCCATCGCCCTGCCCGGCTACTCCATCGCCGGCAAGACCGGCACGGCCCAGAAGTTCGACCTGGCCACCGGCCGCTATTCCAAGACCGCCAGCGTCAGCACCTTCGTCGGCTTCGTGCCGGCCGAGAACCCGGTCTTCGTCACGGCCGTCATGCTCGACGAGCCGCGGGGCCTGGACCTGGGCGGCTGGACCTCCGGGCCGGTCTTCCGTTCCGTGATGTCCGCGGCGCTCACGGACTACAACGTGCCGCCCGACGACAAGATCAGCGCGGAGCAGGACGCCAGCGGCCGGGCCGCGGAGCACAAAGGCGACTGGACCGGCATGTACAAGCGCGGCGTCCAGGCCGAGGCCGTGGCCGAGGTGGACGTGCCGGACCTGCGCGGCCTCACCGCCGCGAACGCCCGGCTCAAGCTGGCCCGCCTGGGCCTGAGGATGCGGCTTTTGGGGAAGGCCCAAGCCAAAGCCCGGATCAGCGGCCAGTTCCCCAAGGAGGGCAGCTCCGTGCTGCAGAACTCCACCGTCACCCTGGCCCTGCAGGCCCAGGACGGGGCCGGCGCCGGCGGGTCGAAGGATTCCAATCTGTTGGCCCGCCTCTTGGGGAGGCAGTGATGGCGGCCTTGCCCAAAGCCTTGCCCCTGGCGGCGCTGCTGCGCAAAGCGGGGCTTTCCGGTTCCGGGCTCCGCGGCACGGTGACGGGGCTCGAGCACGATTCGCGGCGGGTGAAGGCCGGCGCCGTTTTTTTTGCCCTGCCTTCGGCTTCCGGCAAGGCCGCGGACACCGCGGCCCACGCCCGCGACGCGGCGGCCAAGGGCGCCCTCGCGGTGGTGGCCAGCCCCGCGGTCCTGCGCAAGGCAGGCCTGGGCGCCCTGGGCGTGGCCAGCCCGGACGTGGTGGGCGCCTATGCCTGCCTCTGCGCCGCGGCCTACGGCTTCCCGGCGCGGCGCCTGGAGCTGTCGGGCGTCACGGGCACCAACGGCAAGACCACCACGGCCTTCCTGCTGCGCGGGATCCTGGATCCGGAGCGCCGTTCCTCGGCCTTGCTGGGCACGGTGGGCTACTGGGTTGGCCGGCGTTTTCACGACGCGCCCAACACCACCCCTTCGGCCCTGGACCTGCAGGCCCTTTTCGCCGAGGCCCTGGCCGCGGGCTGCGATCGCGCGGTCATGGAGGTCAGCTCGCACGCGCTGGACCAGCGCCGCGTGGAAGGCCTGAGCTACACCGTGGCGCTCTTCACCAACCTGACCCGCGACCACATGGACTACCACCGTACCGTGGCGGCCTACGCCAAAGCCAAGGCCCGCCTCTTCGGCCTCCTGAAGCCCAGCGGCACGGCGGTGGTCAACGCGGCCGACCCCTACGCCGCGCGCATGGCCGCCGCGCGCACCCGGGGAGCGCGCGTCCTGCGCTACCACGCCGCGGGCGGGAAGGCGGAACTGCGGGCCGAGGACGTCGAACTGGGGCTGGACGCCACGCGCTTCACGCTCTGCTTCGGCGGCAAACGCCTGGCCCTGCGTTTCCCCATGCCTGGCCGCTTCAACGTGGCCAACGCCCTGGCGGCCGCGGGCGGGGCCCTGGCCCAGGGCCGCAGCCTCCATGCGGTCGCCGCGGGCCTGGAGAAGCCCCACCTGCCGCCGGGCCGTTTCGAGCAGGTGCGCGCGGGCCAGCCCTTCAACGTGGTGGTGGACTACGCCCACACTCCGGACGCCCTGGAGCGCCTGATCAAGACCGCGCGCGAATGCACCCCCGGGCGCGTCATCACGGTCTTCGGCTGCGGCGGGGACCGGGACCGCGGCAAGCGGCCGATGATGGGCGCCCTGAGCGCACGCTTAAGCGACCTCAGCTTCGCCACCTCGGACAATCCGCGCACGGAAAGGCCGGCCGCCATCCTCGACGACATCTTCGCCGGCATCGCGGACAAGGCGCTGCCCAAGGTGCGGCGCGTCGCTGACCGAGCCAAGGCCATCCGCGCCGCGGTCTCCGCGGCCAGGCCCGGCGACAGCGTCCTGCTGGCGGGCAAGGGGCATGAGGACTACCAGATCGTGGGCGCGGTGAGGCATCCCTTCGACGACCGGGTCCAGGCGCGGACGGCCTTGGCCGCGCTGGGCTGGGGCCGCGCAAGAGGGAAGCGCTGATGCTGCCCTTCAGCGGAAACAGGCTGGCGGCGTCCTTGGGCGCGCGCGTGGTGGCGCAAGGCAAGCCCGCGGCGCTGTTCACCGGCGCGGGCGTGGACAGCAGGACCCTGGCGCCCGGGGAGCTCTTCGTGGCGGTACAGGGCAAGGTGCCGGGGGAAGGCTTCTTCATGGCCGCCCTGCGCAAGGGGGCCGGGGCCTTGGCGGGCAGGCGTTTCAGCGCCACGATAGTGCGGGAGGCCCGTAGGCGGGGGGCCTGGCTGTTCCAGGTTCCCGACGGATTGCGGGCCCTGCAGGCCTTGGCCGCTGACCAGCGCCGGCTCCTGGAATGCCCGGTCGTGGCCGTGACCGGCAGCAACGGCAAGACCTCGACCAAGGACCTGCTGGCCCACCTCTTGGGCGGCGGCGACCGGGTGCTCGCCACGCGCGGCAACTTCAACAACCACCTGGGCCTGCCCCTCACCCTGCTCAGGGCCCGGCCCGGCCTGGATTTCGCGGTGCTGGAGGCGGGCATGAACCACGCCGGGGAATTGCTGGCCTTGGGCCGCATCCTGAAGCCGGACCTGGCCCTTGAGCTGAACGTGGGGGACGCCCACAGCGGTAACTTCAGTACCGGCCGGCGCGGCGTCGCCCTGGCCAAGGAGGAGCTCCTGCGGGCCATGGGTCCCCAGGGCATCGCGGTGGTCAACGGCGACGACCCAGCCACCGCGGCCATGGGCCGCCGCTTCAAGGGCCGCAGCGTGGTGTTCGGGCGCGGCCGCAACGCGCAGCTCCGGCTGGGGGGCGTCGTGGACAGGGGCGCGGCAGGCCTGCGTGCGCGGGCTTCCTGGTCCGCTCCGCTGGGGGGGCCTCGGGCGGCTTTTCGCGTTTTCTTGAGCCAGGGCGGCCCGGCCCGCCTGGCCCAGGCCGCGGCGGGGCTGGCCGCGGCCCTCAGCCTCGGGGTGGAGCCGCGCCTTCTGGAAGCGCGCCTGAAGACCTGGAAGCCGCAGGGCGCCCTGCGGCAGGAAGTCCGGCCCCTGGCCTCGGGCGCGACCGCCATCCTGGACGCCTACAACGCCAGCCCGCAAAGCATGGGCGCGGCCCTGGAATTCCTGGCCAAGTCCGCTCCGCGAGGACGGCGCAAAGCCGTGCTGGGATGTATGCTCGAGCTCGGCAAGGATTCGGCCCGCCTGCACCGCGCCCTGGGCCGGGCCGCGCGCGGCGCCGGGGTCACGGTCCTGGCCGCCCTCGGCGAGCACGCCGAGGATCTGGCCGCGGGTTTCGCCGGGGATGCGCGGGCCTTCGGCAGGGACCAGGCCGCCGAGGCCGCCGACTGGATACGACCCGCCTTGGGCGCCGGGGACTGGTGCCTGTTCAAGGGAAGCCGCGGCTTGGCCGTGGAACGCGTGTTTCAAGCCCTGCAAGGAGCCTGAGTGCTGTACCACCTGCTCTACCCGCTCGCCGCGCACCACTCGCTGTTCAACCTCATCCGTTACGAGACGGTGCGGTCGGTGTGGGCGGCGCTGACGGCCTTCCTCCTGTCCCTGGCCATGGGCCCAGGACTGATCGCCTTCCTGACCCACTTGAAGGTGGGGCAGACGATCCGCGGCGACGGGCCGGAGACGCACCTGAAGAAGGCGGGCACCCCGACCATGGGCGGCCTGCTGATCGCCGCGGTCTTCCTGATCTCGTCCCTTCTGTGGGCGCGCCTGGACAACCGCTTCGTGTGGCTGGCACTGGCCGCCTTCAGCTGGTTCGCGGCGATCGGCTTCTGGGACGACTACACCAAGCTGGTGCTGAAGAACTCCAAGGGCATCTCGGCGCGCGCCAAGATGAGCTTCCAGGTGCTGGGATCGGTGGGCTTCATGCTGACCTACTACCACCTGCAGCCGGCGGGGGCCCTGACCTCGGTGCTCAACCTGCCCTTCGTCAAGACGCCCATCGGCGTGCCGGACTTCCTGTACGGCTGCTTCGGCGCCCTGGTCCTGGTCGGCGCCAGCAACGGGGTGAACCTGACCGACGGCCTGGACGGCCTGGCCATCGGGACCTCGGCCTTCGTGGCCCTGGCCTTCATCCTCATCACCTACCTGGTGGGCCACGCCCGCCTGAGCGCCTACCTCCTGATCCCGCACGTGCCGGACCTGGGCGAGGTCGCGGTGCTGTGCAGCGCCATGCTGGGCGCCTGCCTGGGCTTCCTCTGGTTCAACGCCCACCCGGCCCAGGTCTTCATGGGCGACACCGGTTCGCTGGCCCTGGGAGGCTTTTTCGGGGCGGTGGCCATCCTGGCCAAGCAGGAGATCCTGCTGGCCCTGGTGGGCATGGTCTTCGTGCTGGAGGCCCTGTCGGTGATCGTGCAGGTGGCCAGCTTCAAGATGCGGGGCAAGCGCGTCTTCGCCATGGCGCCCCTGCACCACCATTTCGAGCTCAAGGGCATCCCCGAGAGCAAGGTGATCGTGCGGTTCTGGATCGTGGCGGCGCTCTTCATGCTCGCCGCGGTGTCGACCTTCAAGCTTCGCTGATCCGGGCCACAAGGCGGGCCGGCAGGAGGGACGAAAATGTTCATGGACCTCAAATCGAGAAGGGTGCTGGTGCTGGGGGCCGCGCGCAGCGGCGTCGCCGCCGCCGTGGCCCTGGCGCGCCACGGCGCGGCGGTGGTCCTGTGCGACAAGAAGCCGGCAGCGGAGCTGGCCCAGGCCGCCGCGCGGGCGGCCGAGTCCGGCTTCAAGCTGGCCGCCGGCGAGCCGGACGAGGGCCTGCTCAAGGGCTGCGTTCTGGTGGTGCTGTCGCCGGGCGTGCCCAACAGCCTGCCCTTCGTGAGGGCGGCCCGTGCCAGGGGCCTGCCCGTGATCGGCGAGATCGAACTGGCCTTCCGGCTCAAGGCGCGGCGCTGGGTGGCGGTGACCGGCACCAACGGCAAGACCACCACCACCAGCCTGATCCACGCCATGACCATCCAGGGGGGGATGCCCTCCTTGCTGGGGGGGAACATCGGGTTTCCCCTGGCGGACAGGGTCGAGGACGCGCCCGAGGACGCCATCGTGGTCGCGGAGGTGTCCAGCTTCCAACTGGAGGACGTGGAGGCCTTCAAGCCCACCGTGGGGGTCTGGACCAACCTGACCCCGGACCACCTGGACCGCTACCCGGACGTGGCCGCGTACACCGCGGCCAAGGCGCGCATCTTCGAGGCCATGGACGGCCGCGACCACCTGGTGACGAACGCCATGGACGCCGCGGTGGAAAAGGCCTGCGCCCCGGCCAAGGCCGCGCGCTGGCGTTTCGCGCGCGGCAGGGAGGTTCCGTCCGGGGCCTGGGAGCTGGGGGGCGCCCTGTGGCTGAGGGAGCCCGGCGCCGCGGCGCGGGCCCTGCTTCCCCTGGGCGAGCTGCGCCTGCGCGGGCCCCACAACCTCGAGAACGCCCTGGCCGCGGCCTGCGCCGGTGCCGCGCTGGGGCTGTCCGACGAGGCCCTGCGCGAGACCCTCCGCCATTTCGCCGGCGTCGAGCACCGCCTGGAGCCGGCCGGCGAGGCCCGCGGGGTGCGCTTCATCAACGACAGCAAGGCCACCAACGTCGATTCCGTGGCCAAGGCCCTGCAGAGCTTCGAGGAGCCGGTGCACCTCATCCTCGGCGGCAAGGACAAGGGGCTCGACTTCAGCGTGCTGGAAGCCCTGGTGCGGGCCCATGTCGCGCGCATCTACACCATCGGCGAGGCCGCCGACAAGATCGAGGCCCAGCTCGCGGGCGCGGCGCCCTTCGAGCCCTGCGGCGACCTGCACACGGCCATGCGCCGGGCCCTGGACCACGCCCGCTCCGGGGAATGGGTCCTGCTGAGCCCGGGCTGCGCAAGCTTCGACCAGTTCAAGGACTACGAACACCGCGGGCGCGTGTTCAAGGAACAGGTGGCCCTGCTGAAGGAGGAGGCCCTGCGATGAAAACGGCGGCGCACCCGGCTCCCCGGCCAGACTTCATGATGGCGCTCGCCGCCCTGGCCCTGGTGTCGATGGGCTTCATCCTGATCCTGTCCGCCAGCTCGATCCTGGCCTTCGACCGCTACGGCAACCCCCTGCATTTCGTCGAGCACCAGGCGCTGTTCGCCATCGCCGGGACCTTGGCCCTGCTCTGGCTGCAGGGGCTCAGCGCGGACCTGCTGCGCGCCAAGCTGCCCCTGCTGCTGGGCGTCGCGACCCTGATGCTGCTGGCCGTGCTGGTGCCGGGACTGGGGCACAAGGTGGGCGGCGCGCGCCGCTGGCTGGGCTTCTCCTTCCTGCGCTTCCAGCCCTCGGAGCTGTTCAAGATGGTGGCCGTGCTCTTCGCCGCGGAGAAGCTCGCCAAGGTCCTGGAGCAAGGGGGGACCTGGAAGGACGCCATCCCCTCGCTGGCGCCGCTGGCGCTGGGGCTCCTGCTGGTCCTGGCCGAGCCCGACTTCGGCTCCACCGTGCTGGCCACCCTGATGCTGCTGGGCCTGCTCTTCGTCGCGGGCATGCCGACCCTGTGGCTGGGCTGGGTCGGCGCCGGACTGGTGCCCGTGGCCGCCTTCCTGGTCCTGCATTCCGCCTACCGGCTGCGCCGGGTCCAGGTCTTCCTCAACCCCTGGAACGAGGCGAACGGGGCCGGCTTCCAGATCACCCACTCCATGATGGCCTTCGGCACCGGCGGCATCTTCGGCGTGGGCTTCGGCGAGGGCCGGCAGAAGCTGTTCTACCTGCCCGAGCCGCACACGGATTTCATCTTCGCCACCGCCGGAGAGGAATTGGGCCTGGTGGGCTGCCTGCTGATACTGGCATTCTTCGTGCTGCTGCTGTGGCGCTGCTGGCTGGTGGCGCTCAAGGCGCGCAGCCACTTCCTGAAGCTGGGGAGCCTGGGGCTCACCCTCTTCCTCGGCCTGCAGGTGCTGGCCAACCTCTTCGTGGTCCTGGGGCTGGCGCCCACCAAGGGCACCACGCTGCCCTTCCTGAGCTCGGGCGGCTCGGCCCTGGCCATCGACCTCATGGCCGTCGGGCTGCTGCTGAACTTCAGCAAGCAGGTGGACGCGGAAGACCCCGAGCGGGGGGCCCGCTGATGGCCGGCGATTTCCTCCTCATCACCGGCGGCGGAACGGGCGGCCACGTGAGCCCCGGACTGGGCGTGGCCACGGAATGGCTGCGGCGCCACGGCGAGGGCAGCGTGGCCTGGGTCGGGCGCGCGGACTCGATCGAAGAGACCATGGCCGCGCGCGCGGGGCTGCCCTTCCACGCGGTGGAAAGCGCGGCCTTCAAGCGCCAGTGGACCCTGAACAACCTCGCCATACCGGGCGTCCTGCTGGCGGGTCTGAGGCAGGCCGGGGCCCTGCTCGAGGCGCGCCCTCCCGCGGCGGTGCTGATGACCGGCGGCTACGTGGGCCTGCCGCTGAGCTTGGCCGCCCTGCGCGCGCGGAAACCCCTGCTGCTGCTGGAGCCCAACGCGGTGCCGGGCCTGGCCAACCGCCTGCTGAAGCCCCTGGCCGCCAAACTCTGCCTGGGCTGGCCCGCGGAAAGCCCCTCCGAGGACCCCAGCGTCGTGGTGACCGGCATACCCTGCCGCCTGGGCGCCCTGCCGGACCGGAAGGAGGCGCGCCTGGGCCTGGGCCTGCAGGCGGAGCGCCGGACCCTGCTGGTCCTGCCCGGCTCCCAGGCCGCCCGCGCCATCAACGCCGCCCTGCGCGAAGCGCTGCCGAACTTGGGCGATAGGGCCGAGCTATGGCAATGGATCTGGATGTGCGGAGCGGCCGAGGAGGAGGAGTGCCGCGCGGCGGCGGCGGCGGCGCCCTTCCCGATCCAGGTGCACGCCTTCATCCACGACACGGCCACGGCCTATGCCGCCGCGGACCTGGTGCTCTGCCGCAGCGGCGCCTCGACGCTGGCCGAGCTGGGCGTGGCCGGGAAGCCGAGCCTGCAGGTGCCCTACCCCCACGCCACCGGGGACCACCAGCGCGCCAACGCGGCGGCCTTCGCCCGCAACGGCGCGGCCGTGCTGCTGGACGCGGACGACCTGAGCGCGGAGAGCCTGCTGGGCGCGCTGCGCCGGCTCATGGACGGGGACCTGTCGCGCATGGCCGCCGCGGCGCGCACGCTGGGCCAGCCCCAGGCCGCGCAAAAGGTGGCGGACCTAATTGAAGAGGCGGCCGGCCTGAAGCCGGCCGCCTGAACCGGAGACGGGCATGTTCAACAAGCTGATGAAACTCCACTTCGTGGGCATAGGCGGTTCCGGCATGAGCGGCATCGCCGAGGTGCTGCTGACCATGGGCTACCCCGTGACGGGCTCCGACAAGTCCGACAGCGAGGCCGTGCGGCGCCTGAAGAGCCTTGGGGCCGTGGTGCACGTGGGCCACGCCGCGGCCCACGTCGGGGACGCCGAGGGCGTGGTGATCAGCAACGCGGTGCCCGAGACCAACCCCGAGGTGCTGGAGGCCCGGCGCCGCAAGATCCCGGTGATCCCGCGGGCGCAGATGCTCAACGAGCTGATGCGGCTCAAGTACGGGGTCTGCATCGCCGGCACCCACGGCAAGACCACCACCACCAGCATGTGCGCGCTGGCGCTGGACGAGGGCGGCCTGGACCCCACCATCGTGATCGGCGGCGTGCTGGACGCCCTGGGCGGCAGCAACGCCCGCCTGGGCAAGGGCGACTACTTCGTGGTGGAGGCCTGCGAGGCCTACGCCAGCTTCCTGCAGCTCAGCCCGGCCGTGGCCGTGGTCACCAACATCGACAACGACCACCTCGACCACTACATCAACATGGACAACCTGCGCGACGCCTTCGTGCGCTTCATCAACCGCCTGCCCTTCTACGGCTTCGCCCTGGTCTGCGGGGACGACCAGGGGGTGCAGGACATCATGGGCCGCCTGGTGCGGCGCTGCATCACCTACGGCTTCGGCGAGCGCAACGACCTCATCGTCCGGATCAAGGAGAGCGGCCCCCAGGGCTCGCGCTTCGCGCTGGTGAAGCGAGGCCACGTGCTGGGGGAGGCCCAGGTCAGCATCCCGGGCAAGCACAACGTCCTCAACGCCACCGCCGCCCTGGGCGTGGCCCTGGAGCTGGGCATCCCCTTCGAGACCGCGGCCCGCGGGCTCACGCGCTTCACCGGGGTGCGCCGCCGCTTCCAGTCCAAGGGCTCGGCCGCCGGCGTGCGGGTGGTGGACGACTACGCCCACCACCCCACCGAGCTCAAGGCCACGCTGCAGGCCGCGCGGGAGGCGATGCAGGGCAAGGGGCGCCTGGTGGTCGCCTTCCAGCCCCACCTCTACACGCGCACGCAGCTGCTGTACCGGGATTTCGCCGAGGCCCTGGAGGGCGCGGACCAGGTCTTCGTGGCGGGGATCTACGCCGCGCGCGAGACGCCCATCGCCGGCGTGAGCAGCCAGCTCATCGCCGACCTGCTCACCCACAAGGGCCGCCCGGTCACCTACCGCGAGGAGATCGAGGCCCTGGTGCCGGAGGTGATGGCCTGCCTGCGCGAGGGCGACCTCTTCCTCACCGCGGGCGCGGGCAGCATCGACAAATTGGGCGACGCCGTGCTGGCGGGCCTGAAGAAGAAGGAAGGCGGGAACGCGTGATGACGGCCCTGGACTGGAGCTCCCTGCAGAAGGAACTGCCCGGCAAAGTCCGGCTGGCCGAGCCCCTGTCCCGCCACACCAGCTTCCATATAGGCGGCCCGGCCGACGCCTGGGTGGACGCCTCCACCGAGGCCGACCTGCTGGCCTGCCTGGCCTTCGCCAAGGCCCAGAAGGTCGCGCTGACCCTGCTGGCCGGCGGCACCAATGTCCTGGTCCGCGACGGCGGCATCCGCGGCCTGGTGCTGAGCCTGGACGGCGACTTCGAGGCCTTCTCCGTGGACGGCAACAAGGTCCGCGCCGGCGCCGCCATGAACCTGGCCTTGCTGGCGCGCAAGACGGCCCTGGCCGGCCTGGAGGGGCTGGAGTGGGCGGTGGGCATCCCGGGCAGCCTGGGCGGCGGGCTGGTGATGAACGCCGGGGCCCACGGCGGCGAGATGAAACAGGTGGTGCGGCGCGTGGGCCTGGTCGCGGACGGCGCGCCCCAGGTCTGGTCCGCGGAGGACTGCGGCTTCGCGTACCGCCACAGCCGCTTCAAGGAGTTCGCGCCGGGCTCCCTGGTCCTGACCTGGGCCGAGATGGAGCTTAAATCCGCCCCGGTGGAGGAGCTGAAGCGCCGCATGGACGAGGCCCTGGCCAAGCGCAAGGCCAGCCAGCCTCTGGGCCTGCCCAATGCCGGCTGCGTGTTCAAGAATCCCGCCGGCGACTCCGCCGGGCGCATGATCGAAGCCTGCGGGCTCAAGGGCCGCCGCCGGGGCGGGGCCGAGATCAGCGCCGTGCACGCCAACTTCGTGGTCAACGCCGGAGGGGCGGCCGCTGCGGACGTGCTGGGCCTGATGGCCGAGGCCCGTGCCGCGGTGCAGGAGCGTTTCGGGGTGGCTTTGCTGGATGAAGTCCTGGTGCTCGGCGAGGACGCGTGAAAAAGGGGCGGGTGGCCGTCGTCGGCGGGGGCTGGTCCGGGGAGCGTCCCATCAGCCTTTTGACCATGAAGGGCGTGTGCGAGGCCTTGGCGGCCCGCGGCTGGTCCGTGGACCCCATCGACCTCCTGCCCGACAAGCCGGCGCCGCGTTCCGCGACCCTGCGCCCGGCCGGCCCCGCCTTCGCCCGGGGAGTCCGCTTCTCCGGCCTCCTGGCCCGGCTGCGGGCCCGCAAAAACACCACCGTGTTCCTGGCTTTGCACGGCACCAACGGCGAGGACGGCCGCATCCAGGGCCTGCTGGAGATGGCGGGCATCCCCTTCACCGGCTCGGGCGTGCTGGCTTCGGCCCTGGCCATGGACAAGGACCTCGCCAAGGTGGTGCTGCGGGCGGCCGGGGTCCCGGTGCCGGCGGGCTGCCTGGTGCCGCGCGGCCAGGCCGCGCCGCGCGCGCACTTGCCGGCCGTCGTGAAACCGGTGTCGCAGGGTTCGGCCCTGGGCGTGAGCGTGGTGCGCGCGAGCGGCCAGATGAAGGCCGCGCTCAAGGCGGCCTGGCGCTGGGACAGCGCGGCCCTGGTGGAGTCCTACCTGCCCGGACGGGAATTGACCGTGGGCGTCCTGGGTGGACAAGCCCTGCCGGTGGTGGAGATCGTCCCGGAGCACGCCTTCTACGACTTCCATTCCAAGTACGCCAAGGGCGGCTCGCGGCACCTCTGCCCGGCCCCGATCCCGGCCAAGGCCGCCCGGCGCGCCCAGGAACTCGCGCTGCGGGCGCACCGCGCCCTGCGCTGCCGCGCCTATTCCCGCACGGACCTGATCCTGGGCCCGAAGGGGAGCCTGCACGTGCTGGAGGTCAACACCCTGCCCGGCCTCACCGCGGTGAGCCTCCTGCCAGACGCCGCCCGGGTCGCCGGCCTGGAGTACGGCGCCCTGCTCGAAGCCATGCTTGAAGCGTCCGAAAAGGAGGCCGAGTGGCCCTCTACGAAGGACTGAACCGGGGCGCGGCCAACCAGGCGCCGCCCCGCGAGAATCGGCGGATGGAACGTCCGGCCGCGGCGCCGGCCTTCAAGTCCCTGCGCGTGGAGGTCCGCGCCCGGGTGCGCGAACAGGCCGCGCCGGGCGCTCCCTTCATGGACCGCTTCCTTGGCGCGGGCAGCGCCGGAGCCCTGCGCCGCGCCGGAGGGGCCCTGTGGGGCTCGGGGGAGGAGGACAGGCCCGCCAAGGCCAAGTCGCCCGCCCCGCGCGTCCGCGAAAACGCGAGGATCTCCGAACCCCGCATGCAGGTGGTCGGAGCCGGGGAGAGCCATCTCCCCCAGGGCCGCCGGGGCCTGGGACGGGCCTTCCTGGTGGTCCTGAGCCTGGCCGGGGCCACGGCCGCCCTGCGCCCCTGGCAGAAGGCGGGGCTCCTGAAGACCGACTTGAGCGCCATGTTCCAGGTGCCCGGCTCCCAGGACGCGAGCGCCGCCGCCAAAACGGCCGCGCTGGACAGCCAGGCGGCCGCGGACGCCGCGAAGCTCGCCGCCCTCCCCCTGCAGGCCGGCACGGGAAAGGCGCTGGCCCTCTGGCAGGACGGCGAAGGCCGCTGGTGGCGCGTGGACGATGCCGGCGCCCTGGCCCCCTGCGCGGACCCCTCCTCGGCCGAGAACCTGGGGCTGCCGGAGATCAGCGGCGTGGCGGCCCACAACGACGCGTACCGGGGCGGGCGCCGCCTGCTCCTGAACCTGCCGCCCGGGCGCCTGTCCCAGCTGCTGCCCCTGCGCACCGCGATGGCCAGCGAGGTGCGGACCCTGGACCTGAGCGACCCGGCCCAGCCGGTGCTGCTGACGCTCGACGGAGTGCGCTGCCTGATGGGCGACGCGGACTGGGTCCAGCGGCAGGAACATCTGGCCTTGGTGCTGGCGGACCTGGCCGCCCGGCGGCGCAGGGCCGGACAGATCGATTTGAGATTCGAAGGCACGGCCGTGGTGCGGCCTCTTGGCCGGTGACGGCGACCCTTTAGCGAGGTAACCATGAACCGAACGCAGGTCGACGGAAAAGAAGGCGCCCTTTTGGTGGGCCTGGACCTGGGCACCACCAAGACGGCCTGCCTGGTGGCGGAGGCCACGGAGGACGGCTCCCTGAGCGTCATCGGCGTGGGCCGGGCGGTCAACACCGGGCTGCGGCGCGGGGTGGTCGTCAACATCGAGGCCACGGTCGACAGCATCCAGCGCGCGGTGGCCGAGGCCGAGCGCATGGCCGGGGTCAAGATCACCTCAGCCTTCGTGGGCGTGGGCGGGGACCACATCAAGGGGCTCACCAGCCACGGCGTGATCGCCGTCAGCCGCAAGGACCACGAGATAGTCCAGGAGGACGTGGACCGGGTCCTGGAGGCCGCCAAGGCCGTGCCCATCCCGCAGGACCGCGAGATCATCCACGTCCTCACGCAGGAATACCTGATCGACAACCAGGACGGCATCAAGGAGCCGGTGGGCATGAGCGGCGTGCGACTGGAGGCGGTGGTGCACGTGGTCACGGGGGCGGCCACCAGCGTGCAGAACGTCCTGAAAAGCTGCCAGCGCGCGGGCGTGCAGGTGCGCGACCTGGTGCTGCAGCCCCTGGCCAGCGCCGAGGCCGCGCTGAGCCCGGACGAAAGGGAACTGGGGGTCTGCCTCTTGGACATCGGGGGGGGCACCACGGACCTGATCGTGGTCTGGGAGGGCGCGGTGCGCTACACCGGGGTGGTCCCCGTGGGGGGCCTGGCCTGCACGCGCGACATCGCCGTGGGGCTGGCCACGCCCAACGAGGAGGCCGAGCAGCTCAAGCGGGCCTACGGAGCGGCCCAGGTTTCGCGGGTGCCCGAGGGCGAGTTCATCGAGGTGGCCGGGGTCGGGGGCCGCGCGCCCAAGCAGGTGGAACGCCAGCTGCTGGCGCGGGTGCTCCAGCCGCGCATGGAGGAGATCTTCCAGCTGGCCCTGAACCAGCTCAAGGCCAGCGGCTTCCACGCCCGCCTGGCCGGCGGCCTGGTCCTGACCGGCGGCGGGGCGCTCATGCCGGGGGCCTGCGAGCTGGCCGAGGAGATCATCGGCCGCCCCGCGCGCCTGGGCAAACCCCAGGGCCTGAAGGGCCTCATCGACGTGGTGCAGGGCCCGGACTACTCCACGGCCGTCGGGCTGGTGCGGCACGGCCTGGCGAGCGGAGGCGAAGGGGGCGCGGTGGCGGCGTCCAGGAACGACACAACGGCGCACGCGCCGGCCGCGTCCCACGGGCCTGGCTTGGTGGATTCCTTCAAGAAACTGTTCAAGGACTACTTTTGAGGCCTGCGAGCCTCATATCCGAAAACCTTCAAGGGGGTGGACCATGTTGGAACTAGAGGAACAGATGCCGGAGTTCGAGCTCAGCGAGGCGGGCAGCGTCGGGGCGGTCATCAAGGTGGTGGGCGTCGGCGGCGCCGGCGGCAACGCCGTGCAGCGCATGATGGAGGCGGGGGTCCAGGGCGTGCAGTTCATCGCCATGAACACCGACCTCCAGGCCCTCAACCGCAACCCGGCGCCCCTGCGCCTGCAGCTGGGCGTCAAGCTCACCAAGGGCCTGGGCTCGGGCGCGAACCCCGAGGTGGCCCGCCAGGCCGCCATGGAGAGCGAGGCGGAGATCGTCGAGGCCCTCAAGGGCGCCGACATGGTCTTCATCGCCGCGGGCATGGGCAAGGGCACGGGCACGGGCGCGGCCCCGGTGGTGGCCGAGATCGCGCGCAAGCTCGGCATCCTGACCGTGCCGGTGGTCACCCGCCCCTTCACCAATGAGGGGCCCATGAACTCCAAGCGGGCCGAGGCCGGCCTGTCCGCCCTGCGTTCAGTCTGCGACAGCATCCTGGTGATCCCCAACGACCGCATCATCACGGTGGGGCCCCACAACCCGCTGAAGAACGGCTTCAAGGCCGTGGACGACACCCTGCGCTTCAGCATCCAGGCCATCACCGACGTGGTGACCCTGGAGGGCCTGCTCAACACCGACTTCAACGACGTGCGCACCGTCATGATGGGGCAGAAGGGCATCTACCTGGGCTGCGGGGCCGCCGACGGCGAGGACGCGGCCGTGCGCGCCGCGCGCCAGGCCCTCGGCAACCCCTACCTCGAGGCCCCCTTCCACGGCGGGGCCAAGGGGCTGCTGGTGGCGGTCTCCGTGCGCGACGAAACCCGCTTCACCGCCGCGGACCACGACGCCATCCTGTCCGAAATCAAGGCCATGGGCGCCAAGGACGCCAACATGATCCCCGGGCTGGCATACCGCGCGGACCAGGTGGAGGACGTGCGCGTCACCGTCATCGCCACCGGCTTCGAAGGCTCGCCCGCCCGGACCGCCCCCAATCCGGACGACCTCCCGATCCTGGACGCCCTCAACGGCCGCAACCCGGAAAGCCCGCGCCGGCCGAGGGTGGAGGCCTTCATCCCCGACAGCGAAGACCTGGCGATTCCGGCCTTCATCCGCCGCAACCGTCTGGCCGCGCTGGAAGCCCTTGGCGCGGCGGCCTGAGCCCGGCGGGAGAGGGCGGGTGCGGGCCGTGATCCGGCGGACCCTGGCCCTGGCGGCGCTGGCCCTGATGCTAGGGCCGGCGCCCCTGTGCCTGGGAGCCGGCGACGCCGTGCCCGTGTCGCCGTCCTCGGCGACGGCGGCGGACGATTCCGCGAGCACGGCACCGGCCTCGCTGGATCTCGGCGCGCCGGCGCCCACCGGCGCGTCCGTGAGCGCGACCGCCGGCACGGACGGGGGCCTGTCCCCGACCGCGGGGTCGTCGGCGGAAGCGGCCCCAAGCCCGGTCCCAACGCCCATCGCGCGGGCCTGGCGCCTGAGCCTGCCGGGCAGGAAAAATCTCCTGCTCCAATCCCTGGACAAGGGGGAGCCCCTCTTCCCGGTCAAGGACGCGGCCCTGTACAGCGGACTGTCGCTGCGCTGGCGTTCGTCGGAAAAGATGCTGCAAGTGTCCTTTCCCAAGGCCGGCGTCCTGGCCTACCTGGTCCTGGGGAACGGCTTTTTCGTGGTCCAAGGGCGGCGCGTGGATTTGGAAGCGCCCATGGTCCTGGCCCAGGGCGCTCCGGCCCTGGACGCGAAGGATCTGCGGACGCTGATCGAGTGCATGGGCGGCGCCCGGCCGCGTTGGAAGGCGCTTGCCGCGCAGGAGGCCGGCGCGGTTTCCGCCGCGGCCGCCGTGGCGCCGGCGCCTGAGGTGGCGGCCCAGCCCGCGGCCTTGCCCCTGGTCCCGCCCAGCGCGCACGCCTCGGCGCGCCCGCTGACGGGCGCGCGCATACGGACCATCGTTGTGGACGCGGGGCATGGCGGCAAGGATCCCGGGGCCCGCGGACCGGACGGGCTCAAGGAGAAGAACGTCTGCCTGGACATAGCCCTGAGGCTGAGGCGGGAGCTCAACGAACGCGACCCCAACCTGCGCGTGGTGCTCACGCGCGACCACAATGTCTTCGTCAGCCTGGAGGAGCGCACGGCCATCGCCAACCGCGCCAAGGGCGACCTCTTCGTCAGCATCCACAACAACGCCTCGCCGGACGAGGAGACCCACGGCACCCAGGTGTTCTTCTTCGACTCGCAGTCCTCGGACCGGGCCGCCTCGGACATTTCCATGCGCGAGAACGGCGAGGCGAACCAGCTCGACATCCTGATGACGGACCTGGCCAAGAGCATCGTCCGGGACCAGAGCATCGGCTTCGCCTCCCTGGTCCAGCGGGCCCTTGGCGCCACCATCAACCTCAAGCACCGCGACATCAGCTATGCGCCCTTCTACGTGCTGGCCCGCACCGAGATGCCGGCGATCCTGGTGGAGGTGGCCTTCATCACCAACCCCCACGAGGAGCGCCTGCTGGCCGATTCGGGCTTCCGCCAGAAGGTCGCGGTCAGCATCGCGGCGGGGGTCGAGAACTACGTGAAGCTGGTGCAGGGGAAAAGTTGAGCGGCCCCCTGCTGCTGGACCTGCCCTGGCCCGCGCCCTCGCCCGCCCTGGCCGGTTTCACCAGCACTCGGCAGGGCGGCGTCTCCAGGGGCGCCTTTGACAGCCTGAATCTGGGGCTCAACACCCAGGACTCGGGCCAGGCCGTGCTTGAGAACCGGAACCTGGCTTTCCGCGGCCGGGCTTTGGACCCCGCCAAGGCCGTGCACCTCCAGCAGGTCCACGCGGACCGCATTGCCGAGGCGGGGACCCGGGACGCCGGCCGCGGCGCCCAGGATTGGGCGCAAGGCCTGCCCGCCTGCGACGCGGTGTTCACCCGGATGAGGGGCCTTCCCCTGTGCATCGGGCACGCGGATTGCCTGGCCGTGGCCGTCGCCGATGCGGATGCGGGCCTGATCGGGCTGGCCCATGCCGGATGGCGGGGGGCCTTGGCCGGCTTGCCCGGGAAATTGGCCCTGCGCCTCATCGCCGAAGGCGCGAAGCCGGAGCGCTTGCAGGCGGTCCTTTCCCCCTGTCTGGGGCCCGGGTCCCTGGAATTGGGCGAGGATGAGCACCGCCTTTTTTCACAGGCTTTTGAACGGACCGAGGATTTCAGTTCGAGCCTGAGGCAGGGCCATTTTTATTTGAATCTTTGGGCCTGCGTCCGCAGACAGCTTATTGAGGCTGGTTTGGACGGACTCCGGATCCAGGGCCAGGAGCTGGACACGGCCCGGCATCCGGAACTTTTTTACAGTCACCGTAGGGACCAAGGGAAAACAGGCAGAATGTTGACCGTGGCGGCCTTAATTTAGTTTCATATTATAAAACTCTAGGAAATATCTTTGGTTTTGTGCCCGCTTTAATTGCTCCATTTGTATTCACAGTAAGTTATAAACAATATTAACAATTTTTGTTTATAACTTTTAAAACTATTGTAAATAAATGATTTTATTGAATATATTGCCTTCAGACCCTATAAGAATGTGTTTTTATCTTGTCAGTAACCTTTTCACCGCTATAATAATTCCACTTCACTCATAACGACGCCGATGACATCGACAATCGCTGGCAACCTTGATGGGGTAGACCAGCGGATCAAACAAGCCTGTGAACGCGCGGGCCGTTTGAGGGAAACGGTCACCCTTGTGGCCGTCACCAAATTTCAAAATCCTGATTCTGTTCGTTCCTTGGCGGCCTTAGGTCTGGTCCATTTCGCCGAGAGCAGGGTGCAGGAAGCGCAAACTAAAGTGCCGGGGCTTAAGGGCCTCGGCACTTGGCACTTTATAGGGCACCTGCAGACCAACAAAGCCCGCCAAGCCGCGGAGCTGTTCGACGTGATCCAGAGCGTGGACAGCCTCCGCCTGGCCCAGAAGCTGGACGAGGCCGCCTCCGCACTCGGCCGCCGCCTGCGGGTTTTCGCCCAGGTCAATTGTTCCCAAGAACCCCAGAAGCAGGGCTTCAGCTTGGATTCCGCCGCCGAGGGCGCGGCCGCCATGGCCCGCATGCCCCACCTCAAGCTGGAAGGCCTGATGGGGATGGCCCCGGCCGGGGACGCCGCGGCGGCCCGGCATTCGTTCCGTGGTTTGCGCGAACTGAGGGTGCGCCTCGCGCCGGAGCTCGGCCCCCTGCTCCTAAGCATGGGCATGAGCGGCGATTTTGAGGCCGCCATCGAGGAAGGCGCAGACCTGGTGCGCATTGGAAGCGCCCTGTTCCCCTGACATACCCCTTTTTCGGCCCAGTATGCCCGATCCTCAGGCCACCATCGCGTTCATAGGCGCCGGCAACATGGGCGAAGCCATGCTGAGGGGCCTGGCCAAGGCCGGGCATTCCAAGGCCGGGCTTCGGGCCTTCGACCTGCGCACGGACCGCCTGAAGGCCCTGGCCTCCGAGGCCGGCTTCACGGCCATGGACAGCGTCGCCCAGGCCGTGGACGGCGCGGACATCGTGGTCCTGGCGGTCAAGCCCCAGGCCTTCGAGGCGCTCCTGGCCGAGCTCGCCCCCCTGCTGCGGGGCGGACAGACCCTGGTCAGCGTCGCCGCGGGCATCCGCCTTGAGCGCCTGAGCACGGCCCTGGCCTCCCCCAACCTGCGCCTGGTCCGCGTCATGCCCAACACCCCCGGCTTGATCGGCCAGGGCGCCAGCGCCTATTGCCTGGGACCCTCGGCCGGCCCGACGCAGGCCGCCCAGACCGAAGCCCTGCTCCAGCCCTTGGGCAAAGTCCTGAGGGTGCGCGAGGAGGACATGGACGCCGTCACCGCCCTCAGCGGCAGCGGACCGGCCTACGTTTTTCTTTTCATGGAAGCCCTGCAGGCGGCGGGCGAGGGCCTGGGCCTCAGCCCGGAGGCTTCCTTCCTCCTGGCGAGCCAGACTTTGACCGGCGCGGCCGCCATGATCCAGGCCGGCGAAAAGAGCCCGGCCGAATTGAGGGCCGCCGTGACCAGCCCTGGCGGCACCACCGCCGCCGCCATCCGGGTGTTCGAGGAGGGCGGTCTGCGCGGCCTGGTCGACAGGGCCTTGGCCGCCGCCCGCGACCGATCCAAGGAGCTGGGCCGTTGATGGACGCCACCCACGAAAGGGAACGCTGATGGACCTGAAATCCAAGATCGCAGAAGCCGTCGCCGCCATTGCGCACAAGACCACGTTCAAGCCCAAGGTGGGCATCATCCTCGGGACGGGCCTGGGCGCCCTGGCCCGCGAGATCAAGGCCGACTGCGTGGTGGATTACGAGGACATCCCCCACATGCCCGCCAGCACGGTGGAGTCCCACCACGGCAAGATGCACTTCGGCAGGCTCGGCTCCAAGGACGTGGTGGCCTTCCAGGGCCGCTTCCACCTCTATGAAGGCTACACCGCCCAGCAGGTGAGCTTCCCGGTGCGGCTGATGAAGGCGCTGGGCTGCACCCACATGCTGGTCAGCAACGCCGCGGGCGGGATGAACCGCGCCTACGAGCCCGGGGACCTGGTGGTCATCGACGACCACATCAACCTCCAGGGGTGCAACCCCCTCATCGGGGTGAACGACGATTCGCTGGGGCCCCGCTGGCCGGACATGTCCGAGCCCTATGACCGCAAGCTGGCCTCCGAGGCCATGCGCCTGGCCATGAGGCTGGGGATCCGGGCCCACCGCGGCGTGTATGTGGCCGTCAGCGGCCCCAACCTCGAGACCGCGGCCGAATACCGCTGGCTCAGCGGCATGGCGGACGTCGTGGGCATGAGCACGGTGCCCGAGGTCATCGCCGCGGTGCACGCCGGCATCAAGGTGCTGGGCATCTCGGTGGTCACCGACGAGTGCGTCGCCGACCGGCTCAAGGCCGCCGACATCCGCGAGATCATACGCATCGCCGGCGAGGCCGAACCCAAGCTGACGCGGCTGATGGCCGCCCTCATCGAAGGCATGGAGGTCTGATGCTCCGCCCGCTCCAATGGTCCAAGGGGACGCTCAAGGTCCTGGACCAGGTCAAGCTTCCGCACAGCGTCAGCACGGTGTCGACCCGGGGCGTGAAGGAAACCGGCGAAGCCATACGCAGCATGAAGGTCCGCGGCGCGCCGGCCATCGGGGTGGCCGCGGCCTACGGGATGGCCCAGGCGGTGCTGGCGAGCCGCGCCAAGGACGTGAACGGGCTGATGCGGGACATGGACAAGGCCGGCGCCTACCTGAAAAGCACGCGCCCCACGGCCGTGAACCTGGCCTGGGCCGTCGACCGCATGCTGAAGCGGGCCAGGCACGGGCGCGACCACAAGCTGCCGAGCCTGAAGGCCCTGCTGGTGGAGGAGGCCCAGGCCATCGAGCGCGAGGACGTGCGCCTGTGCGACGCCATCGCCGCCCACGGCAGCGCCCTCATCCGCGACAACGACCAGGTGCTGACGCACTGCAACACCGGCGCCCTGGCCACGGCCGGCGTCGGCACGGCCCTGGGCTGCATCACCGCGGCCTTCAAGCAGCACAAGAAGATCCACGTCTGGGTCGACGAGACGCGCCCCTACCTGCAGGGCGCCCGCCTCACGGCCCTGGAGCTCAAGGACGCGCGCATACCCCACACCCTGGTGACGGACAACAGCGCCGCCGCCTTGATGGCCGCGGGCAAGGTGAACCTCGTCATCGTCGGCGCCGACCGCATCACGGCGCAGGGCGACGTCGCCAACAAGATCGGCACCTACGGCCTGGCCGTGCTGGCCAAGCACCACGGGCTGCCCTTCTATGTGGCCGCGCCCAGCAGCACCGTGGACCTGGACTTGAGGCAGGGCTCCGACATCCCCATTGAGGAGCGCTCCGCGGAGGAGGTCCTCTTCGTGCAGGGCAAGAGCATAGCCCCCAAGGGGACGAAGGCCCTGCACCTGGCCTTTGACGTCACCCCCCATTCCCTGATCAGCGCCATCATCACGGAAAAAGGCATCGCCAGGGCCCCCTATGACCTGAATTTGCCGATGCTCTTGCAACAGGAATTTGTCCCGCCCGCCTGAGGCCCCTGGCCCGGCTTTGGTCTTGAGTCCATGGACTTGCCAAAATGAAACAAACGAACTATCCTGCTGGCCATGCGCCAAGCCCATGAGAGCATTCTCGAGCTGCCCCTGGACCTGATCGAGCGGGGCTTTTTCCAGCCTAGGGAGTATTTCAGCCCCGAGGCCATGGAAGCCACCAAGCAGTCCATCCGGGAAAAGGGGCAATTGTATCCGGTGATCGTCCGGCCCATTCTCATGGGCAACCCCCTTTTTGACGCGTCATGGCCGGAACCGCATTATGAGCTCGCGGACGGGGAACGGCGCTTTCGTTGCTGCAAGGACCTGGGCTTCAAGACCATCAAGAGCCTGGTCCGGTCCCTGAGCGACGAACAGATGCTGGACCATACCCTCACCACCAATGATTCCTTGCCCCTGAATCCCATTGAAAAGGCTACGGTTTTTTCGAGGTTGGCCAAGGAGTTCGGACGTAGCCAGGCCGATATCGCAAAGTCCTTCAATTTGAAACAGCAGCAGGTCTCGGAATACATCCGGCTCCTGGATTTGCCCAAGGAAGTCCAGGATCTTACAGCGCGCGCTGTAATTTCTGTGCGCCATGCGCGGGAATTGCTCAAAGTCCAGGATCAGGCCAAGCTGTCTGAGATCGCTTTTGATATTAAAAATAGCGCTATTTCCACAAGGGAACTGTCAAAAATAGTCAAAAAAGATAAAAAAATAGAGATTAGTGGAGAAAACGAACCAAAAAAATCGATTTTAGTAGCCGATGAACCGACTATACCCCATGAAAAAACGAATAAAAAGGCTATAGAACATGAAAAATATGAAAAAATAGACAATTTTTACCATATTACATGGTTTGAAAGCCTTCAAAAGGCCTTGATACCACGGAAACTATACCAGAAATTTGAATATTGGCTGTCCTTCAAGCTGGGATCTCGGCTAAAACCGGAAGTTTGGCTTTTCAGGATAGAACTTTCGCTCCTTTCCGGCGTTTTATTCACCATTGCCGGACTTTGGCTAGCCCCACAGGCCTTGCTGACGCTCAGCGGAGTCATGCTTTGCCTGTTGGTTTACCTCTATATCGCGGTCTAGGACCGATATCCTTTAAAATTCCCCGCTTCGATAGTAAGATAGAAGGTATATGGAGCAAAAAGAGCAAATTTCCACCCCACCCCTAAAACCCGCCCGATCCTCGGCCCTATGGCCTGTGCTTTACGCTGTCCTGGGTGTCCTTGTCCTTGTCCTGGCTCTTGGAGCCGGGGCCTTTGTCCATTGGGGCCGCTCCCCGGTACCGCCCATGCCAGGAAACCTGCTGACCTGGTCCAATCTGCAGGACAAGCAGGCTTTGGCGGCCTACCTGACCCGGACGGTCCGCCAGGCGGACTTTGAGGTTGAAATAGTCACGGTCAAGAAGCGCCAAAGCTATTGGACCCTGGCCAAGCAGGCCAAACTGAACATCGGCACCATCATCGGGTTCAACCCCGACATGCAGCACTTGAACGCCTACGTGGGCCGCCCCCTGCTTTTGCCCAACCAAAGGGGCTCCCTGTACCAGGTCGGGGCCACGGAAACCGCCGAAAGCATTGAAAAGGACTATGGCCTGCTGAGCGGGACCGTGCGGGCGGCCAACCAGGTCGGCTGGCTGGGCCTTAGCCAGGGACAAGTGCTTTTCCTGCCCGGGGTGGCTCCCAAGCAGCTGACCGCGCCCATGCAGGAAATCTTCGCCAAAAGGGATTTTTTCAGGTCCCCTTTGGCAGGGCACTACACCTCCATGATGGGCAAACGGGTGGATCCCTTCACCGGGGTCACCCGCTTCCACAATGGGGTCGATATCGGTGCGCCCTTCAACTCCCTTGTCGGCGCGGCGGCCGACGGGACCGTGGTCCTGGCCGGCTGGAACGGCGGCTTCGGCAAGTGCGTCATCATCAAGCATGCCCAGGGATACCGCACCTTGTACGGACATCTGAACGCGATCTTGGTGCACGTGGGCCAGAAGGTGAAGCAGCACCAGCTGATCGGCCGCGTGGGGATGACCGGGCGGACCACGGGCCCCCACCTGCACTTCACGATCTGGAAGAACGACCGGGTACAGAACCCCCTGAATTACCTGTGGTAGCGGACATCGTTTTCACCCCAAAAGGAGCGGCCATGGCCATCGTCGAGGAGAGCGAATTCAAAGGGAATCCCATGATCGTGCTGCGCCGCAATCCCGAAGACCGCTACCCCTTCCAGTTCGGCTTGAGCAAGGCCAAGCTCGTCCTTGAGGCCCTTGAGGAGATCAAGGCCTGGGTCGCGAAACAGGAGGCGTCCCGCACCAAGGACGCCCCGTCCCCCGACGCTTGAACCCCGAACCCCTCCTTCGAATCCCTTGATGGACTACGTTCTTCCCGGCGCCCCTCTGATCCACGGCCTGTGCGTCCCCATGGTCACGGCCCTGGACGCCCAGGGGCGTTTCGACGCCGCGAGCCAGGAGCGCCTGGTCGCCTTCCTCGCGCGCGGGGAGAACGGGAGCGGAGGCGCGCAGGCCCTTTTCACGAACGGGACCTCGGGCGAATGGCACCATTTCGAGCCCGGCATACGCCTGGCGGTGACCGAGACCGCGCACTACGCGCTGTCCGGCGGCCGCGGCCCGCGCCTGTGGGCCGGCATCAACGACCGCGCCGCGGAGGGCGTGGTGGCGAACCTGGAGCACGCCGTCAAGCTGGGGGCCTCCGCCGCGGTGGTGGCCCCCCTGGCCGTCGAGAACATCCCAGACGCGGGGTCCCTGTTCCACCGCCACATCAGCCCTCTCTACCAGCGCCTGGGCAAGGGCCTGCCGCTGTTCCTCTACGACAACCCCGACGTCTACCGCATGGGGCGCCAGGACCGCCTGCGCACCGGCGAGGTCAAGCAGTTGGCGCGCCTGGACTATGTGTGCGGCGTCAAGGTCACGGCCGACGTCCGCACCGCGGGCAACTACCTCAAGGGCGCGCGCAACTTCAAGGCCCGCCACGAGTTCGGCGTGTATTTGGGGAGGGCCCTGCAGGCTTTCCCCTTCTTCACCCCGGTCCACGGACCCCTGGGCAAGCTGCGCGAGCGCTGGCGCCGCTTCTGGGTGGCCCCCGAGGCGCCGCACGGGATCGTGCCCCTGTCCGCGAACCTCTTTCCGGGCGCCTGGCGCAGGGCCTGGTCCGCCTGCGTGGCCGGCGACGTCCGGGCCATGGACGCCTACCGCGACAGCCTGGGGCGCCTGCATGAGGCCTTCCGCTTCGGCGACAAGCACAAGGGCATCGCCTGCGTGAAGATCGCCCTCGCCTGGGAGGGCGTGCTGGGTTCGGCGCGCACGGCGCCGGAGACGCCGGCGCTCAGCGCCGATGAGGAGGCGCGCTGGTCGCGGGACTACCGGGAGATCAAGAAGGAGCTGGCCCGTGCGGATCCCTCGCCCACGGTCACCGTCCTGGCCTCCTCCGCGCCCGCGTCGCAGGTCCAGGCGGCCGGCTCGGGCCTGGACCTGTCCGCGCGGGAGCACCTGCGCGTCGCGCTGTCCGAATTGGGTTCGCTGGCGGAGGCCTACCCGGTCGAACCCCTGGAACAGGCCGGGCGCATGATCCTCGAGGCCGAAGCCAAAGGCCGGCGGGTGCACGTGACGGGCGTGGGCAAGTGCGAGTACGTCGCGGGCTTCATCGCCAGCAGCTACAGCAGCACCGGCACGCCGGCCTTCTTCCTGCACGCCACGGAGGCCGGCCACGGCGCCAGCGGACAGGTCGCCGCCGGGGACGTGGTGGTGGCCATCAGCAACAGCGGCGAGACCGGGGAGCTGAAGGCCGCGGTGGACACGCTCCAGCGCAACGGCGCCCGCATCCTGGGCGTGGGCGGCCGGCCGGACAGCTGGCTGGCCCGCCGCAGCGAGGTTTTTTTGCGCGCCGGGGTGCGCAGGGAGGGCGACGAACTCGACCTGGCGCCGCGCAACAGCGTCCTGGCCGAGATCCTGGTGCTCAACGCCCTGGGAGTGGCCCTGCAGCACCACAAGCGTTTCACCGCCGACCAATTCCGGGCCTACCATCCCGGCGGCAGCCTGGGCCGGACCCAGGACGGGGAAGGCCCGGCCTCGTGACGGATGCGCTGATCCTCGGCGCCTCCGGGCAGGTCGGCCGGGCGCTGGCCCTGGACTGCGAGCGCCGCGGACGGGCCTGGGCCGGCTCCTACCATGAGCACGCGGTGGATCCGCGCCTCTTCAAGCTGGACCTTTCCGACCTGGAGGCTCTGGGGGCCGCCGTGCGGGAGCGCCGCCCCGCGGCCGTTTTTTTGCCCAGCGGCTGGACCTGGGTGGACGGCTGCGAGGACGATCCCGCGCGCTCCAGGCTGCTCAACGCGTTGGCGCCCGAGGCCGTGGCCAAGGCCTGCGCTTCCATCGGAGCCTCCCTGGTCTGCTATTCCACGGACTATGTCTTCGGGGAACGCGGCGGCCCCTATGACGAATCGGCTCCGACCGCGCCCCTTGGCGTGTACGGGCGGGACAAGCTCGAAGGCGAGGCGCTGGTGCGGGCCGCCTGCCCCGGGGCCCTGATCCTGCGCACGGCCGTGGTCTACGGGCCGGAGCCGCAGGGCAAGAACTTCATCTACCAGCTCAGGGCCCGGCTCGGCGCGGGCCAGGCCATGACCCTGCCCTCGGACCAGGCCACCTCAGCCACCTACAACCGCGACCTTGCCCGGGCGAGCCTCGACCTCGTGGAGCGCGGCGAACACGGCGTTTTCAACGCCGCCGGACCCGAGGTCATCGACCGTTACGCCTTCGGCCTGCTGGCCGCCGAGGTCTTCGGCCTGGATCCGGGGCTCTTGAAGGCCGCGCGCACCGCCGAACTGGCCCAGAAGGCGAAGCGGCCCCTGGACGCGGGCTTGCGCATCGACAAGCTGCTTTCGCGCCTGGGCTGGACTCCGTCCGGCCCCCGCGGGGGGCTTGAGAGGATGAAACTGGAATTGGATCGCGGTGGACAGGGCTGAGCGCGGCGGATCCGCCGGATTGCGGAAGCCCGCGGACTATGTGCTGTACTGCGACGACTCCGGCGGGGAAGAGGACGCCCTGCGCTCCGCCGCATCGATCAGCGGTCCGGCCAAGGTGCTCCTGGCCCTGGAACGCGAATTGCGCCGGGTCCTGCGCGCTGCCGGCATGAAAGAACTGAAGTGGACAGGCCTGCGCACCCGCGAGCCGCGTCTGCAGGCCGCGCGGGCTTTCCTGGAGTTCGCGGCAGTGGCGGCCTCGGCCGGGGCGCTGCGGGTGGAGGTCTTGCTGTGGCGGCCCTCGGCGCAGTCGCCGGCGTCCCGCGCCCGGAGCGAGTCCCAACGCTTGCGCCCTTTGTATGCCAAGCTGTGGAAGAGGGCGGCCGGGGCCTGGCCGCCGGGGCGCTGGAGCGTCTTTCCGGACCAGCGCACGGGGATGCGCTGGCAGGAGCAGAGCCCCGCGCTGACCGCGGCCTGGAACCGGGGCGGCGGCGGGCTGCGGGCCTTGAAGGAGGCTTCCTCCGGCCGCAGCGCCTGCGTGCAGCTGGCGGATTTGCTGGCCGGCCTTGCGCGGGTGCAGGCGGGTGCCGGATCCCGGGCTGACAGCGAAGCCTGGCGCCAGCGCGGCGCGCTGAGGGATTATTTCGTGGACGCCTGCCGGCGGCGCGGGCTTGAGCTCGGTTCCGGCGCCGGCCTGCTCAGGGCCGGGCATCCCCGCCTTTCCATTGCCTTGTTGAGGCGCCTTCCGGTGAGGGTATGAGCTTTGACTCCGGTCTTTATATTGCTTTCACCCTTACGGTGGCGGCCCTGTCCGCCGCTTTGTTCTACCAAGCTGGCCGTGAATTTGCGCCATGGGCCGCGCAACGGGTCTACCTGGGGGCCTTTGCCTTGGGAGGCGCGGCGCTGACGGCCGTCATGAACGTCGGCCTTTCCACCCCGGACCTGGCATTGGCCCTTGGCACCTCGCTGGCGGTCCTGCGCGTGCGCGACGCCGGCTTGGTCTGTCCGGTCGGACTTCTGCGCGGAAGCGAGGGGCCGGATTCGTCTCTTTGCCCGGCGCCGGTGGCCCTGGGCTTGGCAGCTTTCCTTTTCGGCGCAGGTCTGCCCCTGAATGGGTGGGTCCAGGTCGCCCTGCTTCCGGGCTACGGGATCCTGCTCTTCGAGGCGCGTTGGAAGCGCCGCGCCTGGCCTGCCTGGCCTTCGTTGGGTCGCATCGTTTTGCCTCCGCTTTTGTCCGCGCTGGCGGGGATGGCGCTGTGCTATTTCCTCCTTATGCCCCTCGGCCTCGGACGCCCGATGTTCAACGTCGCTGAGGGAGCGGGCCTGAATCATGGGAGCGACGGTGTGTTCGCGGGGCTGTGGCGTCTGGTCCTAGACCTGGGCAGGGATTGGACTTGGCCGGGGCTTGCGGCGCTGGGACTGGGCTGGGCCCTATTGTTCCGAAAAAAACCGTGGATGGCGGCGGGCCTCTTTTCCCTGGTATTGGCGCTCGCCCTTTTTTCTCCGGCCTCTCAAGCCCCTATTTACCGACTAATATTGATTCAAGTCTTCCTTGGGCTGGGCTTGGCCGGCTTCATGGCCGTGCCCCCCCTGCGCCGCTGGCTGGGGCCTGTTTTTCTGGCCGCCGCCCTGGCGGCGGCTTGGCGCCTATCCTTGAACGGATCGTCGTTCTAGGCTTCTCCGGCCAATTTTGAGATCTTGATTTGGGACATGAGGCGGCCGACATGGTCCCGTTCGTGCTTGGGCAGCTTCCAGTTCGCCAGCAGGCGGTGGGTGGCCCGCATGGCCTCGGGCAGCATTTCCTTGTCGTGGCGCGCCATCTCAAGGATCGCCATCAGCGCGCGCGTGTCGCCGAAAATGCGGTCGCGCAGCAGCATGCCCAATGCCGCGTCGCGCCCGTTTCCCGACCGCGCCATGGACAGTTCCCGGCGGAAATTCCCCTGGGCGGCCCCGGAATTGCTCCACATCAGGCCGCCGATGAAATCCACGCCAAAGGCCTGGCCCGTGACCAGCAGGAGGATGAAGGGGGCCAGCGACGCCACGGTGAACATGCCCTCGGCGAAATCCAGGTTTTGGTGGTGAACAAGGTCGTCGAAGATGAAAGAGGCTGCCGCCAGCGCCAGCACCAGCATCAGATAGGCCCAAAGATTGAGAACTTCCCGCAAAGTCATCACGCCCCCCGGCATGCGGTTTTGGTCCGGCGTTCCATGGACGCCGAAGCTGGATGAATCTAGTCCGGCCTCCCCGCAGTGTCAACGCGGGGAGCGGACCAACCAGTACAATGTACTAGTTTTTGCCAGGGTGTTTTTTTCGGCGGGGCTGAACCCCGTTTTCACGGATGGAGTCCGGCGATGTACAGCCCCTTGGGGACAGGGATCTTGAAAAACGGGGAGGAAGCCGAGCTCGGGGTCGTCCTCGCCCCGGACGCGGAGCAGGGCCCCTTGATCATGGACTTCCTTCGCCACAAGGGAGGCCTGTGGTCCTGGCACCTGGAACAGGCCTTGGGTCCGCAGGGCACGCCGGGACTGGCCTGCCGCTTTTACCTTCTGCGGCACGGCCGGGACGCCTTCAGCCACATCATGACGGTTGAGGCCGGGCACACGGCCATTTTGGGACATGTGTTCACGCCGAAAAAGCACCGCCGCAAGGGCGCGGCGGCTCTGCTGATGGCGCGCGTGGTCCAGGATTATGCGCTGCGGGAACCCCGCGGCTTCATCGGGCTTTCCACGGATTTCGACGGCCCTCCCTACCATCTGTACCTCAAGTCCGGTTTCCGCGGAGTGGAGCCGGGATCGGGCGACATGGAACGCGTGCCCGATCCGGACGCGCTGGAAACGCGGTTTTCCCCGGGGGCTTGGGAATTGGTCGATCCGGCGTGGGAACATTGGCCGCAGTTGGAGGCCCTGAATTTCCGGCCGGGCGGCCCGGCCCTGCGCTCCTACGCCTACAAGCTGCGCGGCCGCAAAGCCTGGGAATGGCCTTTTCTCGACCTGTACAAGGGCTTCCTCGCCGGGGATCATCGTTGCCGGATCGCGGTGAAGAGGGACAACCGGGCGGTGGTCGGATACGGCTTCGTGACGCCCGACCCCTCCTTGGGCCGGGGAAACACCTTGCTGGATATTTTCTGCCATCCCGGTTTCGAGTTTGCGGAGAAGGAACTCCTGGAGAGCCTGCGCGCCCCGGCCGGCTCGACCGCGCGGTCCTATGTCAGCTCCGATGCGCCCCATCGGGCCGCCTTGCTGAAGGCTGAAGGCTGGCGCATGGAAGGCACCTTGAGCAAAGCCCTGGCAATGGACGGCGCCATTCACGACGTTTGGATACTGGCTTCGGATTCCCGGTGAGACCCCAACGCATCGCCTCCTTGGCGCCCTCGCAGACGGACTGGATTCTGGCTCTCGGAGCCGGAGAGCGCTTGCGAGCGGTGACCCGCTACTGCGAGGTCCCGGCGGACCGGGAATGGACCCGCCTGCAGGGTTGGTCCAACCTGAAGGCCGCCGAGGTGCTGGCCCTGGACGCGGATTTGATCCTGACCAGCAGCCTTTGCCAGGCGGGCCTGGTGGACGCGCTGAAGCGCGCGGGGGCGGCCCTGCTGCACCAGGATCCGCGGCGCCTGGGGGAGGTGCGTTCCTGTCTCCTGGAGTTGGGCGCCGCCTTGGGCCTGGAATCCGAGGCTGCGGCCCTGGCGTTGCGCTGGGATGAGGGCTGGGCCGCGTTGGAGGCGCGCGCGCCTGCGGGCCTTGAGCGTCCGCGGGTGTTCATCGAGGAATGGCACCAGCCGCCGATGGCCGCCGGAAACTGGGTCCCGGACCTGGTCCGCGCCGCCGGAGGGGAGGCCTTTTTGACCGCGCCGGGCAGCCACAGCCTGGAGGTGAGCTGGGAAGAGGTCATGGAATTCGACCCCCAAATCGTGGTGCTGAGCCTGTGCGGGATTGGCTTGTCGCAGGCACCCGAGCAGTGGATGAAGATGGAAGGCTGGGACCGGGTGGAGGCCGCCAGGACGGGCCGCGTTTTCAGCGTGGACGACAGCCTCTTCAACCGCCCCAGCTTGGCCTTGCTCGAAGGCGGCCGGTTGCTGCAGCAATTGATCGGCGAGGCCTTGTGGGGCTGGCCGCCCTGCCGGGACGCCCGGCTGCGCCGGCTGGAGCCTAAGGCCTAGATTTTTGGAATGTTAAATAAAGCTGATAAAAAAGATACACTTTATATTGACATTTTTGTGATAAGGCTTTAAGTTCTTTTCCGTATGATTTTCAAACCTAAAAATGGGGATCCCGTGGGCGTTTCAAAACGGTTCAGTTTCGCCGGAAGCCTGGCCTGCGCCTTGCTGTTCAGCGCCTGCCTGCGGGCGGACAGCTCCTTGTTGAACGTTTCCTACGACCCCACCCGCGAACTTTACGCGCAATACAACCAGGCTTTCGCCGCCCATTGGCTCAAGCTGACCGGCGAGACCGTGACCATCAACCAGTCCCATGGCGGCTCGGGAAGCCAGGCCCGAGCGGTCATCGAAGGGCTGCCGGCCGACGTGGTCACCTTGGCCCTGGCCGCGGACATCGACGCCATCGCCGACCAGGCCAAGCTGCTGCCGCGCGACTGGGAAGGGAAGCTCCCCGGCCACAGCGCCCCCTACACCAGCACCATCGTCTTCCTGGTGCGCAAGGGCAATCCCAGGCACATCAGGGATTGGGACGACCTCGTCCGACCGGGAGTCAGCCTGATCCCCGGGAATCCCAAGACGAGCGGCGGCGCGCGCTGGACCTATCTGGCGGCCTGGGGCGCGGCCCTCAAGCGCCACCACGGTGACCAGGCGGCGGCGCGGGCCTACGTGACGGCCTTTTACCGGCACGCGCCGGTGCTCGACAGCGGCGCGCGCGGGGCCAGCACCACCTTTGTGGAGCGGGGCATCGGCGACGTGCTGGTGGGCTGGGAGAACGAGGCCCATCTGGCCGCGCGGCGCGAGCCGGGCGAGTACGAGGTGGTGGTCCCGCCGGCCAGCATCTTGGCGGAGCCGTCCGTGGCGCTGGTCGAGGCCAACGCACTCAGGCACGGCACCACCAAATTGGCTCAGGCCTACCTTGAATACCTCTACAGCCCGGAGGGGCAGGAGATCGCGGCCCGCAACGGCTACCGGCCCCGCGACCCCAAGGTGCTCAAGGAATATTCCGCGCGTTTCCCGAAGCTGAAGCTCTTCACCATCGACAAGGTTTTCGGCGGCTGGGGCAAGGCCCAGCGGGAGCATTTCGCCGACGGCGGCGTCTTCGACCAGATTTACCAGCCGGCCGCCAACTAGGCCGCGCCCCTCAAGGAAATCCATGGCAATGCGCCGCGGCCGCAACGTGCTTCCGGGCCTGGGAATCAATCTTGGCGTCACCCTGACCTACCTGGGCCTGCTGGTCCTCATCCCCTTCGCCGCGCTCTTTTTGCGGGCCGCGGGCATGGGGCCGGGCGCGTTCTGGGCGGCGGTGAGCTCGCCCCGGGTGCTGGCGGCCTACCGCCTGAGCTTCGGGGCCTCCTTCCTGGCCGCGGCCTTCGACGCCGCGGCGGGCCTGGTGGTGGCCTGGGTGCTGGTGCGCTATGAATTCCCGGGGAGGGCCCTGCTGGACTCCTTCGTGGACCTGCCCTTCGCACTGCCCACGGCCGTGGCCGGCATCACCTTGACCACCCTCTTCGCGGACAACGGCTGGATCGGCCGCCTGGCCGCGCCCCTCGGCATCAAGCTCGCCTACAGCCCCCTCGGCGTCACCCTGGCTCTGGTCTTCATCGGCCTGCCCTTTACCGTGCGCACCGTGCAGCCGGTCATCGAAGGCATGGAGGCGGACATGGAGGAGGCCTCCGCCTGCTTGGGCGCCGGCCGCTGGCAGACCCTGCGCTGGGTCGTCTTTCCCGCCTTGTTTCCGGCCTGCCTCGCCGGTTTCGCCATGGCCTTCGCGCGGGCCCTGGGCGAATACGGCTCCGTGGTCTTCATTTCCGGCAACATCCCCATGCGCACCGAGATCGTCCCCTTGCTCATCATGACCAAGCTCCAGCAGTACGATTACGCCGGCGCCACGGCCATCGCCGTGGTGATGCTCGTGGCGGCCTTCGGCGTACTGCTGACCATCAACGGCATCCAGGCCTGGGCGGCGCGCAGCCGCGGCCTGGCGTAGGGGGGGACATGGCGGGAGCCTTGCCCACAAGTTATGGCGCCTCGAGGGCGCCCCTTTCAGGCGCCGGCCGCGGCGAAGCGCCCTGGGTGCGGCGCCTGCTGATCGCATTCGTGCTGTGCTTTTTGGGGCTCTTCCTGCTGCTGCCCCTGATGTTGGTTTTCACGGAGGCTTTCCGGGACGGCGTGCGGGTTTACGCGGCCGCGGTCGCGGATCCCGACACCTTGCACGCCGTCAAGCTGACCCTGATGGCGGCCGGCGTCGCGGTGTCGCTCAACACCGTCTTCGGCCTGTCCGCGGCCTGGGCCCTGACGAAATTCGATTTCCGGGGCAAAGGGCTCCTCAATACCCTCATCGACCTTCCTTTGAGCGTGTCGCCCGTGATCGCGGGACTGATCTTCGTGCTGGTCTTCGGCATGCAGGGTTGGTTCGGCCCCTGGCTGGGCGACCACGGCATCGCCATCCTCTTCTCCTGGCCGTCCATCATGATCGCCACCTCCTTCGTGACCTTCCCCTACGTGGCCCGGGAACTGGTGCCCTTGATGGAGGCCCTCGGCCGCGACGAGGAGGAGGCCGCCATGGTGCTCGGCGCCGGGGGCTGGCAGATCTTCAGGCACGTGACCCTGCCCAATATTCAATGGGGACTGCTCTACGGCATCATCCTTTGCAACGCCAGGGCCATGGGCGAGTTCGGCGCCGTCAGCGTGGTCTCCGGCCACATCCGCGGGCTGACCAACACCCTGCCCCTGCACGTCGAGATCCTTTACAACGACTACCAGTTCTCGGCCGCCTTCGCCGTGGCCTCGCTGCTCACCCTGCTGGCGCTGGTCACCCTGGTGCTCAAGCACTGGTCCCACAAGCGGCAGGCGAATTTTCTGCAAGAGGCCGCGCGCGGCCTGGAGGCCCCATGAGCATCGAAGTGCGGGGTTTGACCAAGACCTTCGGCGCATTCAAGGCCGTGGACGGGGTCAGCTTCAAGGTGGAGACGGGGGAGCTGCTGGCCCTGCTGGGGCCTAGCGGCAGCGGCAAGAGCACGCTCCTGCGCATCATCGCGGGCCTGGAGACCCCGGACGCGGGCGAGGTCATCCTGACGGGCACGGAATCGAACGCGCTGAGCGCCCGCGAACGCAATGTGGGCTTCGTTTTCCAGCATTACGCGCTGTTCAAGCACATGACGGTCCGCGAGAACATCGCGTTCGGGCTCAAGGTGCGCAAGGTGCCAGCGGCGGAATCCAAGGCGCGTGTGGACGAGCTGCTCGAGCTGGTGCAGATGACCGGCTACGGCAGCCGCTTCCCCAGCCAGCTGTCGGGCGGGCAGCGCCAGCGGGTGGCGGTCGCGCGCGCGCTGGCCCCGCGCCCCAAAGTGCTGCTGCTCGACGAGCCCTTCGGCGCGCTGGACGCAAAGGTCAAAGCCGAGCTGCGCGGCTGGATCCGGCGCCTGCATGACGACGCCCACATCACCACGGTCTTCGTCACCCACGACCAGGAGGAGGCCATGGAAGTGGCCAAGAAGATCATCATCCTCGACAAGGGAAGCGTGGAGCAGGAGGGCGACCCGCGCACGGTCTTCGACCGCCCCGCCACCCAGTTCGTGGCCGACTTCGTCGGCGAGACCAACTGCATAGAGACCCGCGCCGAGGAGGACGGGCTCGCGGTGTGGGGCCCCCTGCGCTTCAGCGTGGGAAGCGTCCGCAAAGGCCGCGGCCTGCGCATCTACTTCCGTCCGCATGACGTCTATGTCACCCGCGGCAAGGAGAGCCTGCAGGTTCCCGCAACCATCGCGCGCGAATTTTTCAAGGGAGCATTCACGGAGTTGGACCTGGATCTCGGCGACGGGAAACACGTGACAGCGCATCTTCCCCGCGGCCTGAGTGAGGCCAGCGGCTTCGCGCCCGGCGAAAAGGTTTATGTCGGGATCACGGGCTTCCATATTTTCGAAGTGGCTTGATGCGCGGCGGGCGCGGGCCGCGCGTGTTCCAATTTTCGGTACAGGGGGCCGGACTTATCCACAGATTATGCATCGTAATTTATGCATAAAATAATTTCCCGTCATTTGGAACATTAAAAATATGGCAAGTTAAGACGAAGAAAATACCAGCCAAAAAATGGGATAAATATATCGTTTTCAAAGATATTACAGGGCCGTAATTCGCAGTATTCTATGGCATGTTTCCGTCCCCAAAATCCACGCTGAACAACGTTGTCGGCGCGCCCTTACGTGCGCTTGACCGATATCCCTTTATCCAACAACCCAACATTTTTTTGGAAAACAAAAGCGAGCCCCGCGGAACTTACGTCAAATTTTTTGTGACGTTTTTTGCGGCGCTGATCCTGGGCGGCCTGCTGTCCAGCCGCGCCTCCGCGGCCTCCACCGTGAGTCCCCTGTGCGCATACAACATGCAGGTCGCCCAAGGCCTTGGGACTGAGCCGGCGTGGACCCAGGCGGGGGAGAATTGGACCAACATCACCAGCGTCGACATCGGCGGAGCGCTTCCCTTGAACGAGTCCGGCGCATTCAAGACCTTGTGGGACGCCAACTACGTTTATGTGCTGTGGTCCATCCAGGATCCGAACCTCAACGACACGCAAACCGGATGCATCACGCCCGGAAACTTCAACGACGCCGCCGTGGAAGTGTATTTCGACCTTAACAGCGGGTTCGGCCCTTCGGGATGCGACAGCTTTCCCAACAGCTCGGCGCAATTGCATCTGGTGCTCGCCTCCGATGTCACCCAAAGCGCGAGCACCCTGGCCTGCGAAGACGGCAACGGCGGCGCCAACATCGCCGGGTATCCGGCGGGCACCCTCGTGGGCAGCACCAACGGGGGCATAGCGGGCAACGGCTACGTGATGGAGCTGGCGATCCCCTGGAGCTACTTCGGCGTGACCCCGTACAACGGGATGACTTTCGGATTCGACGCCCAGTTCGACAACGACGGCGGCACGAACTCCCGCGTGAACCAGACCTCGTGGGCGGGGGACGTCAACGACTACAAGTGCTCCCAGCACTTCGGCACCGCGACCCTGGCCGGCAACTGCGTGCCGACGCCGACCATCACCCCCAGCTTCACCCGTTCTCCGAGCTACACGATATCGCCCACGCTCACCAAGACGTACTCACTGACGATGACGCCAAGCGCTTCGCCGACGCCGACGGTAACCCAGACCTTTACCCAGGTGATCATCCCCGTGGACTGCGGAAATCCGGATTTTGTGGGCGGGGCCAACCTCCTGGGGGGGCAGCCGGGGAACGGCTCGGTAAACCAGAGCTATTCCTACAACGTCCCCAGCGCGGTCACCGACGCCCTGATTTTGGTCGAGGTCCTGGAGCCCACCAGCGGGGGCGAAGACGTTTCCTCGATGACCTTCACGCCCAATAGCGGACTCCCCCTCAGCACGAACACGCCTTGGAACTCGCAAGCCCTCGCGGGTTCGGCCTCCGGCACCTGGGCCATTTACGCCATGACCGCCACCAGCCTGGCTTCCGGCGCCGGCACGCTGGCGGTCACCTTCAACAACACCGACAACAGCAACATCATCATCAACATGTATGTGCTGGGTAACGTCAACCAGACCACCCCACTCGGGGTCACGAATACGCTCACCGAGCCCGGCAGCGGCAACACCAACTTCACCAGGACCAGCCCCGCACTCGACGGCTCCAACAGCGTCCTTATGGATTTCATGGCGAACAGCCAGACGCTCCAATCCGAAGGGATCAACGGCACGGGCGGCGGCCAACACGTCACCGGCGTTTATACCAGCGGCGTCAGCGGCTACAACACCTGGTCCGACTACATGACGGCCGGGGCCAAAGGCACCACCCAAAGCATGAGCTACAACTGGCCAAGCCCCAGCGGCCAGACGCTCGACTCCTGGCTGGTGGAGGTCGAAGCGCCTCCGTGCCCGTCGCCCACTCCAAGCCCGACCAACACCCCGAGCCCATCGAACAGTCCGTCCCCCAGCAAAACCGTCACGGAATCGGTGACGATGACGTCGACGTTCACGATTTCTCCGACGCCGACTTTCACGAATTCGTCGACGGAAAGCTTCACGAACTCCCCGACCAAGACCTTCACGATTTCGCCGACGCCGACGTTCACGGATTCGCCGACTTTGACCTTCACAAACTCGCCGACGGAAAGCTTCACGAATTCCCCGACCAAGACCTTCACGATTTCGCCGACGCCGACGTTCACGGATTCGCCGACTTTGACCTTCACAAACTCGCCGACGGAAAGCTTCACGAATTCCCCGACCAAGACCTTCACGATTTCGCCGA